>Ga0136846_1208237_pt1 | contig 245761 bp, 175 predicted proteins | sample HopSoiMetagenom2_FD_96841 | JGI IMG/M metagenome (GOLD analysis project Ga0136846, IMG submission 96841) | Grasslands soil microbial communities from Hopland, California, USA - 2 Assembly 2016 (version 4) | ecosystem: Environmental > Terrestrial > Soil > Grasslands | place: USA: Hopland... | reverse complement strand
TACCGAACAGAGAAGTTAAGCCCCTTAAGGCCGATGGTACTGCACCACAATGCGGGAGAGTAGGTAGCTGCCATTCTTATTAGAAGCCTCACAGTAATGTGGGGCTTTTTTTGTGCCCGGATCCCGGCAGGTTTTTAAGTTAATATGACCCAACAGCTGTAATAGCTACCCGCATACACTGCGCTCCCCAAAAAACATATTCAACTGCGGATACTATTATAACCTAGCTAACCGGCCCGCAGAAGCCTGGAACGAACCATACGGCAATAACAATGGCTCTTACTAAGAACAACAATCCCTATCTGTTGTATTTAATTACCGTGGCAAGCCCGTCCTTCTACTAAGGAATTGTTATTTTTACAGCTTAATAACCTAAGATGCTTTTAAGAGATTTATTAAAACTAGCTAGCTTTTGTCTTTTCCTGCTTTTTGCGAATCCAGTTTATAGCCAGTCGTATCCCAATACATTGTTGTGGCGAATATCAGGGAAGGGGTTAAGGCAACCATCTTATCTGTTCGGCACTATTCATATAATGGATAAAAAAGCATTCAACTTTACAGATTCCGTTTATAAAGCGCTTGAAAATTGCGAAGGATTGGCGATAGAGGTGAACCCTGATGAAATGATGAGCTATGCTATTACACAGGCGGTTAATCAAGAGGGAAAAAAACTTAATGAAATACTGAGCAATAAAGAGTACAATAAGTACGGCGCCAGGCTTTCGAAAAAGTTAGGAAAACCCATAGAGCAAATAACAACAAAGGATATCAGGGCCGAACGTAATCGCTGGCTTACCACAAATAACTTTGAAGAGTCTATGCAGACGTTTGTAGATGCGTGGTTGTATGGGGTGGCAAAGGCCACAGGAAAATGGGTAGGCGGAATTGAAGATGTAAATGATCAGGGCAGTTTATTGGACGAATTGATCGATAACGTGGATATTGAATCCGTTCTTTCAGATGAAAGCGATAAACAAAGCAGTGCTATTCTGTCGAAGCTGGTTAAAATATATGAAGAGCAGAATCTGGATGCTGTAGAACTAATGTCGAAAGAGATGAACGATCAGCAACGATACAAGATGCTGGGTAGGAGGAATATTAAAATGGCGCACCGTATGGACAGCCTTTCTGCTATCAGATCTGTTTTTTTCGCGGTAGGTGTAGCACATCTGCCGGGTCAGGACGGGTTGATCAATTTACTGAGAGAAAAAGGTTTTGTTGTAGAGCCCGTTACCTCCACCAAAAGAATGCCGGCAAATGAATACCAATATAAACAACTGCCGGTGACCTGGTTGCCTGTTTCAGATCCTTCTTATACAGTTGAGATGCCCGGTAATGCTACCATGGTAAAACTTTATGGCTTGATTGAAACTTTCTTTTACATGGATATTTTCAATTATACCGGATACTATTCAATAGGTTCTAATAAAAGTATTGGCGGTGGAAAAAGCCCGGAGGAAACGATACGCCAGATGTATCCGAAAGGAAAAATAGAAAAATTAAAAACTACAGTTCACGACAGTTTAAATATGTCTGATTACCTGATAGCAGATAAGGGACTGTATCTTAGGATTCGTTTAGGTTCATATAACAGAAATGTCTTTGTGTTGATGATGTTTGCCAAAAATAAGCTCCGCCTGCTGGGTACAGATGCGCAGAAATATTTTAATTCATTTAAGATTAAAACCAACACGGGCGAGAGTCCCAATTATGTTACTTACTCAGATGGTATCATTGGGCTTTCCATGAAAACTACAGCCCCGCTTACTTTTAATGCACAGCTGAGTAGTGATAATAGCAATAATTGGAAAGTAACTACCTATTCCTCAACGGATATGGCAAAAGGCTTAATTGTAATGCTGATTTCAAAAGAGGTAAAGAGGCACTGGGTCTTAAACAGTGAATCTGATATTAACAAGGACCTGGAATCTGCGTTTAATAAAGCCTATAGCGAATTCCAATCAAAAGATACTACTATAGATCATGTCCGGATGCGTTTATTCTATAATATGAAAAACCGCGATTACCCGGCCTTGCGCGCAAAAGTACTAAGTGTAATCAGAGGAAACAGGAATATCGTGATAAACATAACATCCGATACCACAACCGCCAACCAATCTGTAGTAGATGCTATTTTAAGTTCCATCAGGTTTAATAAGGAACATGAATCAAAAGAATGGCATCATTATCAGAGCCCGGATTCAACCTATGCCGTGTGGGCACCTTCTTCAATAACTACAAATCAGACCCTGCGAACCAGTATATTTGAGCGCACGGCAATGGCCGCATATGATACATTAACCGCTACAAGTTACTTGGTTCTTTTTGATCAGCCTAAACCCTACTACTGGGTAAAAAATTATGAGGATTTAAAAGACCTGTATAAAGAAATGCTTCATAATGGGGAGGATAGCGTAGTGTACCAAAAGGACGTAGTGGTCAATGATATGAAAGGACATGAAATACTGATCCGGAAAAAAGATGCCAACACCTTTAAAAGGAGCAGGATAATATTTGCCGACAAAGGAACTTATATACTTACAGTCTCATCACAGAAAGAGGCATTGTTTACTCCTAATTCAGATCGTTTTTTTACCGATTTTCAACAAAAAGCAAAACCGGCCGCGTTTGACTACCTGGAACCGAAGACCCGTCTGTTATTATCGGCACTTAATGCAAAGGACTCAGCACAACGAGCTGGAACCGTGGCATACCTGAAATCAGCTCCGTTCTCAGCTGAAGATGCCGATTTGCTACATCAATCCGTTTTTAATGCTTATAAGCCATTATATGACTATTCTGATAGCTTTGATGTATCGGAAATAATCGCGGCGCGCTTGCAGGAAATAAAAGCGCCTTCAACCATCAGTTATATCAAAAATTATTACCCGGAGATCGCTGATAATGACTATGGACGGAAGCATATCGCTTTAAATATATTGGCGGGTACTCATACCAGTGAAAGCTACCAAACCCTGGCATTGCTTTTATCAAACACCCGGCTTTCAGAATCTCCATCCAGGTGGTTCAGAAGGAAACTGAAGGATAGCCTGGCGCTGACCTCTTCCATCACGGATAAATTACTGCCGTTAAGTGTTGATAGTATTTATACGCCTTTCGTTGCTGCTCTCATGTCTACCCTGATCGATAGCGGCTTCGTGAAGCCAGAGGTGTTAAAACCATTTACTTCTTATTTCGTAGTGAATGCAAAAAAAATGAAGGAGGCTATAAAGGATGGCGCCGAATATGATTACCAGCTTCCCGATCTGATAGAATTATTGCCGCTGCTATCTGATGAGGAAGCTAATAAAGTTTTAAGGGAGTTTCAATATGTTTCTGATATGGACTTGCAAATAACTGCGGTGTTGGCTTTACTGGAGCATGGCGGGGATGCAGATACGAAAATAATTGAACGTATTGCGCTGGATAAGGCCTACCGCGTGCATCTATTTGAAATGCTTAAAAAAATAAATAAAGACCATCTGTTTCCTCCGAAACTTCTTAATCAAAGATCTTTTGCGGAAAGTTATGTGTTTAATTCATCAGAAGATTATACACCAGAAAAGATAGAATTTGTGGGTGAAAGAATGGCAAAGATAGGAGCGGAAAAATGCCGGTTTTATTTGTTCAGGCTCATTTTCGATGAGGAAGGGGTGAAATCTGAATTCCTGGGAATTGCAGGTGGCTATACTTCCGATATAACATTGGATGAAGAAAATAATGTAACAGGCATTTATTCTGACGAAGCGTTCAGCAAAGGCAAAATTGACGACTTATTTAAGAAGTATATCGACAGCGTTAGCGAAGAATAAGGTTTGACTTACTGATTCGTTAGGAGCGGCGGGCTAAGATATAATGAATTCGCCTGTTTTAGCCGTGTAGATCTTGTCCGCAGAATGAATAAAGCCAGTATCTTTGCCACTTAAGTTTAATCCGCTGCAAGTGAAATTTACAGAATTTGGTTTTGACGACCGTTTAATGGAAGGCATTGAAGCCTCCAACTATCAACAGGCTACGCCTATTCAGGAACAAGCCATTCCTCCTATTTTACAAGGACAAAATGTATTGGCTTTTGCACAAACAGGTACCGGTAAAACCGCGGCGTTTTTGTTACCGCTGATCAATCGCCTGTTGACAGATGGCGGCAGCAGTAATGGTATCAGTGCAATGGTGATTGTGCCTACCCGTGAACTGGCTATACAAATATCACAACACCTCGAAGGCCTGTCTTACTTTACCGATGTGAGCTCCATTGCTGTATATGGCGGAGGCGACGGGAATAATTTTGTGCAGGAAAAGAAAGCGCTGACGATGGGAGCCGATATAGTGGTATGTACGCCCGGTAAAATGATGGCCCATATCAAAATGGGTTATGTGAAACTGAACACTTTAAAATACCTTGTTTTAGACGAGGCGGACCGCATGCTGGATATGGGATTTTATGATGATATCATGTTTATCATCAACAAGCTTCCTGAAAAAAGGCAAACTTTACTTTTTTCAGCTACAATGCCTCCTAAAATAAAAACGCTGGCACGGCAAATACTGAAAGACCCGGTAGAAATATCAATTGCCATGAGTAAGCCGCCGGATAAAATTTTGCAGCAAGCCTATATGGTTTACGATGAGCAAAAGATACCGTTGATACAGTTTTTGCTAAAGGAAAAGTTGTACAAGGGAGTGCTTATTTTTTGCAGCAGCAAGATAAAAGTAAAGGAATTGGCGAGAGACCTGCGGCGGGTGGGTATTAAAGCCGGCGAAATACATAGCGACCTCGATCAGGACCGGCGCGAAGAAGTATTGATGCAGTACAGGAGTGAAAGGCTGCGCGTTTTAGTGGCAACGGATATATTGGGACGTGGTATTGATATTGACCATATCGACCTGATCATTAATTTTGACGTTCCCAATGATGGGGAAGATTATGTGCACCGTATCGGCAGAACAGCACGGGCTGAAGCTACCGGCAGTGCATTTACCTTTGTAAATCCTAAAGATCAGCGCAAGTTTCATGCAATAGAAAGGTTGATTGCAAAAGAGGTAGATAAAGTGAGTATACCTGAACACCTTGGACAGCAGCCGGTATACAATCCAGTGTCCAATAATGCCCCCCAAAAAAAGCGCAGGTTTTATAAAAATACCGGTAACCGCCATAAATAGCGTTTACCCGTAAGCGCAGTTGCGATGTTTACCCATATTTTGATGGTTGGATACAGTACCTGCAAAGGGACTTTGACGCGGACATAACTGCACTGGAGGCAACAGCTCAGTTTGAATGGCAAAAAAATTTATTTCATTTTTTTCTTTAAATATTTCCGGATAGGGATATCCAATCCGATCATTATAAGATAGGAAAAAGCGATGAGTAATATTGTGCCGATTGGAATTACCATCCACATATCTTCTATAGGCAGCGGATGCTTTTCTAGGTAACTCAGGAATACCCATAAAATAGGGTAATGCACCATATACAAAGGATAAGAGATAGCACCCGAGAACTCACAAATTTTTTTAGGGGTTCCTTTAAGTGAAATGCCGGCGCCTAACGCTACAATTAAGGGATAGTAAAGGATAACTATCAGAGGATCGACAAACAGGGCTGTTTGTTGGGTATATGGAATTAAAAAAGATGCCAGCAGTAGAATGCTTAGTATCGTAAATCCAAGTGAATTGCGTATAATCCAGTTGAAACGATATAAAAGCATTCCGGCGGTAAAAGAATACAGTACACGAACACCGCCTCCCCAGAAAGTATCGCCGCTCCAGCCCACGCCAATATAGCCCGATTGGTAAGATTCGTAACAAAGAAGAATGGCGGCAAATATTACTAACACCAGCAGCGCATATTTTCTTAGCCTGAAAATAAAAAGCGCATAAAAGATATTAGCAATATACTCCCAAAACAATGACCAGGTAGGAGGATTGAGATGGAAAAGATTGAAGTAGCGCTCCTGCACCAGGGGATAAGGAACTAATATGCTTCCCGAAATAAACATCAGGATGGCATTCTTCAAGCCATATTGCTGATAAAGACTACTATAGGGGTCGAATACAAATGCAATCAGGCCAATAACCGAACCAATAACAACCAACGGGTGCAGGCGAGCTAAACGCTGTTTAAAAAACTGTCCAAAGCCAATTTGCCTGATCTTATTGTCATAAGCATAAGCGATCACAAAACCAGAAAGGCAAAAGAAAAAATCTACCGCAAGATATCCATGCCCGATAAAGCTGTCTTCATAACGGGGAGCTGCAAATTCCATGAAATGAAATACAACTACAGCGATGGCTGCTACACCCCGGAGTCCGTCGAGGGTATCAAAATGCCTTTTTGTGTTTAATAGTTCTGCGCCGGTAAGAGACATTCTTTATTTTTTAGGCCGGCAGCCTCATCCATCTGCCGGGGGAAAGTTATTGATAATCGGTTTGCAAAAGAAGTTATTCGCGTGCAAACATGCGATATTATTTTGTACCAATTTTTCGCTTTTTTGTCTTATTGCTTAAAAATGTTTCTTACCCATGGAGCGTATATACTGGAGATGTGTTCATCAACGTATTCCTGCTAAATTGTAGTGCCCGTCTTTATTATCCTTTGTAGTGCCGGGGAGCGGAGTTGCGGCTCAAAAAAAAGCAGCAGAACCAATGTGTTCTCCTGCTTTACGTGAATTGAAAATTTTGGATCAGGATCCCATAGCACCACCACCAAGCGCCTTATATAATTGTATCAATACATTAACATGGTTGCGCTCCGTTTTAATAAGATCCATCTCAGCATTTATTTTACTTTTTTGGGCTGCAATGATCTCAAGGTAGGTAGCATAGGCATTTACATAAAGATCCTGTGATACATGCAAACCTTTATCAAGCGCCGATACTTCCTTTCTTTTTTCAGCTAATATTTGTTGATTATTGGCAATATAACTTAGTAAGGTTTTTACTTCCTGGAATGCGCCATTAACAGTTTTCTGATAATTGAGGAAGGCTATTTCCTGCTCCGCTGTGGCTATCTTGAAGCCCGCTTTTAATTGTCTTTTTTGAAATACCGGGGCAGTAAGGCCACCGATCAATTGATAGGCGATGGAAGTAGGATTGATTAGCTTCTCTGCATTAAAAGAGTTGAGTCCCACAAAAGCGCCGATAGATAAACTCGGAAAGAACGCAGCCCTGGCTGCTTTCGCATCAGCATGCGTAGCCTCCAGTTCATGATAAGACATTCTGATATCGGGCCTGTATTCTATCAGCTGGTGTGGATTGCCATGACGCGCCAGGTATTGTATGGACCTGGTATCGATAGAGCTGCCTCTTTTTATATTGCCTTTATAGCTTCCCGTTAGCTCAAGCAGTTTATTTTCTGCGGCTACAATCTCCTGCCTGATGCTGTAGAGAGAAGCTTTTGTATTAGATAACTGCGCGTCAAACTGTTGTACCGCCAGTTCGGTTGCACGTCCTACCTCCTTATGTATTTTTACTACTTCCAGGGCTTTTTCCTGTAGCTGGATATTCTGGTTTAAAATCGCTACTTCTTTATCCAGCATAATCAACTCATAGTACAAGGTAGCGGTATGGGTTACCAGCGCTGCATTCAGCAGATCTTTTCCCTGCTGGCTAGCCAGGAACCGTTCCATAGCTGCGCCCTTCAAGCTCCTGAGCTTTCCCCATAGGTCGATTTCCCAGGAGGCACTCAACCCCAGCCAATAATCAGGCGTTATAAAGGTGGGTATCTGCTGGCTGTTGTCAATATTAGGGGAGAGGTTGGTGTCGAAATTGCCAACCCCTTCCATAGTGTGTTTACCATAATGTGTGCCGGAGGCTCTAAGCCCTGCTGTAACGGAGGGTAGTAAAGCGCCTTGCCTGGCTTCGAGGTAGGCTGTAGCAATCTTGATTCGCTCCGACGCGATCTTATTGTCCAGGTTATTGGTCAGCACCCTGTTGATCAGGGCAATGAGATCGGGATCCTGGAAGAAGTCTTCAAAATGAAGTCTTGCTATATTGTTTGAATCAACAGGCATTTTGTCTTCGTATGCTTCCGGCAAAGGCTTTATTTCCTTTACTGCGGTAAGCTTTGGAGCGCCGCAGCCAATAGCCAGCAAAGAGAGGCCAACCGGTATAATTATTCTATTTCTTTTCATTATCTGCATTTTGAGATTGAGGTAACGGGGCTACAGCCTCAGGTTTATTTTTCTTTTTTCTTTCTGAGAGCCGGGCAAAGAGCACATATAGTCCTGGTATGATCAACAGGCCGAACACAGTACCTATAAGCATGCCGCCCGCTGCTGCAACGCCTATCGAACGGTTGCCATTGGCGCCTGCACCGGTTGCAATACAAAGCGGGATCAGGCCCGCGATAAAGGCAAAGGAAGTCATCAGTATGGGTCGTAATCGCTGGGTCGCTCCTTCCACAGCTGCTTCCAGTACAGGTTTGCCTTCCTTACGACGCTGGATTGCAAATTCCACAATGAGGATGGCATTTTTTCCCAGCAATCCGATGAGCATTACCAATGCTACCTGCGCATAAATATTGTTATCAAGCCCGGCCATCTTCAAAAAGATAAACGATCCGAAGATACCTGCAGGCAGGCTGAGTATAACCGGCAACGGCAATAGAAAACTTTCGTATTGCGCTGCCAGCAACAGGTACACAAACAAAAGGCATAAAGCAAATATATACACCGCCTGGTTGCCCGACAGGATCTCTTCCCTGGTCATACCGCTCCAGTCAAAATCGTATCCCCGCGGCAACTTTTCAGCCGCTACTTTTTCAACAGCCTTAATAGCATCGCTGCTGCTGTATCCCGGAGCCGGTTCTCCATTGATCATTGCGGAAGTAAACATGTTATACCGCGTGAGCTGCTCGGGACCATACAGGCGTTCGAGCCTGATAAAAGAAGAGAAGGGCACCATTTCTCCATTGCTGTTCTTTACATATTGATTCAATACGTCCTGCGGTTCGGCACGGAATTGAGGCCCCGCCTGCACCATCACCTTGTACATCTGGTTAAAGCGAATGAAGTTGGTAGCGTAATAGCTTCCCAGCAAGGTTTGCAGGGTGCTCATAGCGTTGTCAACCGTAACATTCTTCTTGGCTGCCATATCGTAGTCTACATGTATGAGGTATTGCGGAAACGAGGCATCAAAGCTGGTAAACGTATTGGTTACTTCTTCGGTGTTATTGATGGCCTGAACGAATTCCTTGGTGATATCGGATGTTTCGCCAATAGCACCGGCTCCTTTATTGAGCAGGCGCAATTCAAATCCGCTGGTGTTGCCAAAGCCAGGCACGGTTGGCGGGGCAAATACTTCCACCTTTGCATCGGTAAGCCGTGATACCCTTTGCTCAATGTCGTTGATCACTTCAGCAGCGCTACGTTCCCGGTCGTTCCATGATTTCAGGTTGATCATACCCATACCATAAGAAGCTCCCGCTATTTCGTTGGTAAGACTGTAGCCTGCCAGTGTGGTAACACTTTCTATTTCCCCTATGTCTTTGGTTGCCAGATTTAATTCATCCAGTATTTTTTCAGTACGCTCAACGGTAGCACCCTGTGGAGTGGTTACGTTTACGTATATCATTCCCTGGTCTTCTGTGGGGATAAAGCCGCCTGGTAATACTGAGCCGGCTCCCCAGGTTAGCAGGAAGAAAACTACGAGCATACCCAATGTAATGATGTTCTTACCCGCTATACGTTTTAATACAGATTGATACTTTGCAGTGGTTTTATCGAAGCCCCTGTTAAACGAGCTGAAGAAGCGACCGAGCCAGCTTTTTGTGTTGGGTGCCGTATGCTTTAACATGATAGCGCAAAGCGCTGGTGTAAGCGTTAATGCATTGATACCGGAAATTACAATGGCGAACGCCAGCGTTAGTGAAAACTGGCGGTAGAATACTCCAACCGGGCCACTCAGGAAAGCAACCGGCACAAATACTGCAGACATTACCAGCGTAATGGCAATGATGGCGCCCGTGATTTCCTTCATGGCAGCGATGGTAGCCTCCATCGGAGGCAGGTGGTCTTCTGCCATTTTTACGTGTACCGCCTCCACCACTACTATAGCATTGTCCACAACAATACCAATGGCCAGAACCAGTGCAAACAGGGTTAGCAGGTTAATAGAGAAATCCAGCATTGACATGCAAGCCAATGTGCCTATCAAAGCCACAGGTACCGCCAATACCGGTATGAGTGTGGAACGCCAGTCCTGCAGAAAAATGAACACAACTATGCCTACCAGCAGAAAGGCTTCTATCAGGGTTTTTAATACAGCACTTATAGAAGCATCTAAAAAACGTGATACATCGTAAGCGTAACTATATTCCATACCGGGAGGGAATGAGCTGCCCTTAAGTTCTTCCATCTTTGCCTTGATGTTATCAATAACTTCACTGGCGTTCGACCCGGGCCTTTGCTTGATCATGATAGAAGCTGCAGGCTTACCGTCGCTTTTAGATACCATGCTGTAGCTCATTGCGCCAAATTCCACATCAGCTACATCTCTCAGTTTCAATATAGAGCCATCGCTATTGGAGCGGATTGCAATATTTTCATACTGCTTCGGTTCAGAAAATTTACCGGTATAGCGAAGTACATACTGAAGATCGCTTTTTGTTTTACCCGAACTTTCACCGGTTTTACCGGGTGCTGCGGACACGTTTTGCTGGCGCAAAGCCGTGATGACCTCATCTGTTGAAACATTGTAGGCACGCAGCTTTTCAGGGTTTAGCCATACCCGCATCGCGTAATCTTTTGCTCCCATGATCTCGGCACGGCCCACGCCATCTATACGCTTTAATTCCTTGAGTATATTAATATCGGTGAAGTTGAAGATGAAGTCCTCGTCGGCGTTTTTATCAGAACTTGTAATGTTGAGGTACATCAACATGCTGTTTACTTCTTTTTCTGTAGTAACACCAGCTTTGATCACTTCTTCAGGAAGCTCATCCAATACGGTAGTTACCCTGTTTTGCACATTCACAGCTGCTACGTCAGGGTCGGTACCTACCTGGAAATAAACCGTGATCATCGTAACGCCATCGTTACCGGTTACGGTAGACATATAGGTCATGCCCGGAACTCCATTAATAGCGCGCTCCAGCGGCAATGCCACAGCATCTACCGATACCTCCGCATTGGCACCTGTGTAACGGGCCGTAACGGCAACGGAAGGAGGAACAATGTCGGGGAACTGTGTGATAGGGAGCTGGAACAATGCCAGCACACCAATTAACGTAATAATTATTGAAATAACCAATGAGAGAACGGGTCGTCTTATAAATGTTTCAACCATGTTATAGCTTTCAGGTAAATAAAATGATAATGCCGGGTCCAATTATTATAAATTGAACCGGGTGTATATAGCACGAGGCAGGTGGCATTAAGCAGAGCGCGGTGTGATTTTGTCTCCCTCTTTTACGGTTTGAATACCTTCGTACAGGATTTTGTCTTTGGGCTGCAGCCCGTCCGTAACTACATAGTAATCGGCCAGCCGCTGAGAGATCTGTATACTCTTCATACGTACTATGTTGTCTTTGTCTACTACAAATACATAGTTTTTATCCTGAATTTCAAATACGGTTTTCTGGGGTAAGAGAATAACATCCTGCAGCGGCCTTGTAATTAAAAGCTTGCCGGAGGCGCCGTGTCGCAGGCGGCCCGTGGGATTAATAAACTTCGCCTTATAAGCAATATTGCCGGTGTTTTCATCTATTTCGCTTTCAGCCGATTGCAGCTCTCCCTGTTGCGGATATTGCGAGCCGTCGGGCAAAACGAGGTGAATGGCCAAAATATCATTATTGGAATTAACGCCGTTCTGCAATTGGAAGAATTCGTTTTCCGATATATTAAAATAGGCGTATACGGTGCTGATATCCGATAAAGTGGTAAGGAAAGAACTGGTGGTTACCAGGCTTCCTTCTTTTAAAGGAATGCGGTCTACAATACCATCAAAAGGCGCGGTTACACTGGTATATTGAATACGTTGGTTAACGGCATTTTTATCGGCCAGCGCCACGTCTGCTTTTGCCAGCAGGGCTTTGTATTTTGCTGTAACAAGGTCTAATTCAGTTTTGGCGATGATACCTTTTGCTACCAGCGTTTGAACGCGCTCCACTTCAACCTGTGCCACACGCGCGTCAGCAACGGCACTTTTATAAGCCGCAGCCGCTTTATTCAATTCTATCCTTAGTTCGCTGTCATTAATTTTAAATAATAGTTGTCCCTTTTTTACATGTTGCCCTTCTTTGATATAAATTTTTTTAAGTATACCATCGATGCGCGAATGAATCTCAACATTTTTACCGGCCTGTATATCGGCCACATACGGGATGCTTAAGGTAGTGTCGCGTTTGGTGATCGTCATTACAGGGTAGGCTCTGTTCTGATCTTTGTTAGCTTTTTCCTGAGACATGCTTTTACAACCTGTTACTAACAAAATGATAATACTATATAAAAAAAACTTTTTTTGCTGATTCATGATTAAATTTTAAGAATAGAAGATCCTGCCGGAGCGTATATCCCGGCAAAGGAACAGGCAAAAGATATCCTTACCTGTTGAAAGGTCTCAATGCGGTGGCATTGCTACTGCAAAAAGCTAATGAAATCAGTAAATATAGTAGAGATGGAGATGGCCGAAACCCGGTAGTTGTTTGGGTTGGGGCGATACGGTGCCATACAGCGCTGACTGATGAATGGCAAATGCTTCGTCAAAAAAACTGTAATGAAAAGCGGCGCTTCTTTTGGCAGCGGCTTCTTTTAAATTGAGATTACGATACTTTAATATGATGAGATCATCAATAGCAACATCCTGCTGATCTCCGCCTTTATTAGATTGGTGTTTATTGTCACCACACTTCAACGGCCCCTTGTACGTAACCATATCGATGGTTTCGAAAGAGCTGCCAAAAAGAAGTAAAAGAAATAACAGTATGTGCGTTATACGATTCATGAAGTCTTTTACGGCAACGTTACTGGCTAATGCTTAGATGCTGAATATGCGCAAAACTAAAAGATAAGGTTCAAAAATTCAAGCGAAATATCAATTTTTTCGGCACAGCTGTAACCAGCTTCGTTGTGATACCACACAAACAATACGGAAGTAAAAAGGTTTAATAAATTGTGATGTATTTTAAATAAAGAAAGCCTGAGTCACTCAGGCTTTAAAGTTATGACAATAAAAGCAGGTGATTAAAATTTTTGCCACCAAAGCCTGGTACCTTTTGTATCGCCACCTATCGCCTGGGCTGCTGCTTCCTTATTAGCCCGGTTTGTGTTGTTTTCTGTAGTGGGATAAGTAATACGGTTAGGGACCATTGAAACGGTTGGATCTAACGAACCTGCAACCGGGGCTATGAACAAAGGCGTACCATCCGGTTTATTGAAGTTTAACCGTACGCGCTCAAACCATGACTGCATGCCCTGCATGTAAAAAGCCAGCCATTTTTGCGTACCTATACTGTTTTTCCATGTGGCAGTATTATAAGGCACTCTTGCGATATATGCTGTGGCGCTATCGGCGGAAACGCCCCAAAACTCCATGCTGGTTCTGATGCCGCTATTGTAGAACGTTGGTGCGCTTCCGGTAGTTATATTTCTGGCCGCGGCTTCTGCTTTTAAAAACAGGCCCTCTGCAGCGGTAAAAATAATTCCCGGAAAGTTAGGGCTGTAAACCCGGTTGGAAGGCTTTGAGAAATTGTTGGCGTCTGATGCGTTATTGTCGCCCGAAGCATACAGTACACCTTTGTACACACCGCCAACCGTTCTCGCATACATAGGGAGACGGGGATCTCCGGTTGCAACCATATAATCTACCAGGGTGGATGTTACTACGAATTGAACCGGATCCCTGTCTATATTATTGTAAGGAAAAGCCTCTGTGGCATTATTGGTATAAGGGAACAGGGCATTATCGGCATTGCTTTCTATAATGCCACCCAGAATGGCTTTTTCAATATAAGGCTTAGCCGTGGCTTCATCCACATTGCTCATCCGCGTCGCCATGCGCAGCATGAGTGAATTGGCAAACTTCTTCCACTTGGCCACATCACCGCGATATAGCACGTCACCGGTTGCAAAAGAGGGGTTGGAAGTATTCAACTGGGCCTGGTAGCCGTCTAATTTTGCAAGCAGGTCTTTATAAATTGTTGCAGCATCGTCGTAAGCGGGTAAGGGCTGTTCACTTATAGCTTCTGTATAAGGTATATTTCCAAATGCATCGGTAAGCATATGGTACACCCATACCCGTAGCACGCCTGCGATGGCATTCTGATTGGCTGCGGCTGCCTGGTTAGTAGCCTTCTCGTTAATGATCTCTATTTCTTTTAATGCCGGCAGCACCACGGAATACATGGTCCAAAGGTTTGCAGCGCCTGCATCAGAAGAGCTGTAGCGGCTGTCTTGCTTGGAATCGGTGCCCGCCCAGTATTGCGCATAGTGCATGCCTATACGGTTATTTGTAAAAGTATTGTATAAAATATCTGAGGCTTTTTTCTCAGCAAAAAGTATCAATTGTGATGTAGTGGCGCCGGTTGGCTTGGTAGGATCAGTATTAAGCTCTTCGAATTTACTACAGGAGCCGAGTAAAGCTAAAAGAAAGATGGAGGAAACTATATATACAGATTTCATTGTTGATGGTATTAAGTTAGAAAGCGATATTGAGGTTTAAACCAAAAGAACGTACAGATGGCAGGGCGCCTCCCTCGAAGCCCTGAATATTGCCCGAACCATTTGCCAGGTTGGAAGGATCAACATTCGGCGCGTTAGATTTAATCAGCCATAGGTTTCTGCCGTACAGTGAAAGAGTAATATTATCGGAGTTGATTTTATCCGACCATGCCTGGGGAAGTTGGTAACCCAGCGTTACTTCTCTTAAATAAATGTAACTGGCGTCGTATATATTAGCGCTATGCACATTATTATTTCTTCCAAAATTTGCCTGGTAATAGGTTTTGGCAGGAACATTCACCGCGTAAGGAGCATAACTGCCATCAGCCTGCTTCACTACACCAGATACAGGCACTCCATTTTCCCTGATGCCGTTTTCTGCCGTTTCAGCCAGCAGGCCTGAATATTTCCCGTACATATTGGTGTACGAAAAGAATTTTCCACCCTGGCTGAAGTCTATAAGTGTTCTTAGCGAAATATTTTTGTAGGTAAAGGAGTTGGTAACGCCTCCTACGAAATCAGGATACACACTTCCTAGTGGAACTGTTGTACTGGTAAGCTGGTACAGGCCGGCTGAATCCAGTATCTTACGCCCCTGATTATCGTACGCATAATCAAATCCATATAAGGTACCAAGGGGCTGCCCTTTTACCGCAACTAAAGCTACAGGAGGTGTCATTCTTCTTTCCTGGCCTATCACAACCCTGTCGGTGATTTCCTGGCCGTTTTGCGCCAGATCGAGAACCTTGTTAATGTTTCTGGAGAAATTAACAGCAATATTCCAGCTAAAGTTTTTTGACTTAACAGGCGTTCCATCAACTCTTAGCTCCAACCCTCTGTTATTGATCTTACCAAGATTAATGATAGAATTGGTATAACCTGTGGTTTGCGATACCGGAATGGAGATGATCTGGTTCTTAGTGATGCGATCATAGTAGGTAAAGTCTATGCCAAAGCGGTTATTGAACATTTTCAGTTCCACACCTGCTTCTTTTTCCGTACTCATTTCAGGTAACAGGTTGGGGTTTCGCCGGGTAGGATCTACGCCTGTCATCGATTGCCCGTTGAATTGAACAGGGGCCTGGTATACGGTGAACAGGTTAAAAGGATCAGTGTCATTACCAACCTGTGCAATACCTGCTCTAAATTTACCAAAGTTCAGCCACGCTGCATTTTTGATCCAGTCAGAAAAAATGATAGATGTTGAAGCAGAAGGATAGAAGTAAGCCCGGGGGCGGCCATTACGTAATAAGGTAGATGACCAGTCATTTCTTCCTGTTAGCTCAAGGAATACGCTGTTGGTAAACCCTATAGTAGCTGTTCCAAACACCGAATTAATTTGCTTACGTGGATTTTGCTCTGTTATTAAAACCGGACCCAGGCTGTTAGCCAGGGTATATACACCTGCCGAACCTAAACCGGTAGTTGTACTGCCCGTAAATAACCTGGCATCCTGGCGCATAATATTGCCTCCTACTGTTACGTTAACATTAAACTTCTCCCCAATGTCTTTTCTTACGTTTGCCGTAGCGAGATAGTTCATTTCTTTAAAGTCTATTGTATTACGCAGGTAGCTTCCGGGTAAATATCCTTTGGCAGACCTTTCTTCCTGTACGGTGTTATAGGTATCCATGAAGACTTTGGTACTCAAAGTAAGCCAGTCTGTGGCAGTATAATCCAAACCTAACGATCCGAATACCCGGTTTCTGCTGTCGTTCTGGTATTCTTCAAATCTTGTCCAGTACGGGTTGTTTGAAAAGGCTAATGTATCATTGGCAAATGACCGTCGGTTCCAGCTCCTTTGGGTACCGTCGGCATATTTATATTCGCTCATCTTATCCATATCCCATTGCCGCTGCCCGTACTCGCTAAATAACATCATCATATTCTGGCCGGTAAAGCCGGTACCAGGGCGACCTTTGGCTTCGGTATAAGCATATCTTACGCCAGCTGAGGCAACCAGGTCATCTGTTATTTTATAAGTTCCGTTTATCCCGGCATTGGTACGGGACAGTCGCGAATTGGGCAATACGAAGCGTTGCCGGGTGTCTGCAAAGGCAATCCGTATAGAGCCGCGATCATTGCTGCCGCCCATGCTGATACTGTTGGTGATCGTAAGGCCACTTTGAAAGAAATCCCTGACGTTGTTGGGTTGCGGCGCCCATGGAGCAGTAAGGCCAAAATCCGGATTGCCTTTATTTTTGTCGAAAGACCAATAATGTCTTACCAGGCGACCATCGAGCCTTGGCCCCCAGGATTCGTCTACGCTAAACTCAGGCATCAGATCATACTTTCCTCGAACGGGGTCGTTGTAAGCCGCTGCATCGGGTGACAAGAAATAATCGGGATTGCTGTTATACCATAAAGTGTCGAATTTGCCATCGCTTCCTCCCCCGTAAAGGTTTTGATATTCTGGCAAAATATATACTTTGTCTGATTGAACATTCAGGCTGTAATTAACCCCGAAATTTTTAGCACCGGCAGATTTTTTAGTAGTCACCAATACCACGCCGTTTTGTCCGCGGCTACCATATAATGCCGTAGCCGCAGCGCCTTTTAACACGGATATCTGGTCTATATCGTCGGGATTGATGTCCTGAATGGGGTTACCATAATCAAAGCCGCCGCCGCCAATTTGTTGCCCGTAAGAATTGGTATTAAGGTTGCTGAAAGGTATCCCATCTACAATGAACAAGGCGTTGTTGTCGCCTTGAATAGATTTAGGACCACGTATATTAACTTTGGTAGAGCCGCCCATGGAGCCGCTGTTGGTAGTTATCTGAACACCGGCTACGCGTCCCGCTAAATTATTCACAAAGTTTACTTCCTTAGCCGTTTGAATATCGCTGCCATCTACCTCTGATACTGCATATCCCACCGACCGGCTTTTCTTAGAAATGCCTAATGCGGTTACCGTTACTTCTTCCAGTTGTTCGGGCGAGCTTTGCTGCAATTGAATAGTCAGCGCATTAGAAGAAGTAAGTGTTCGTTCCTGGGGCGCCACTCCTACGGCAGAGAACCGTACTTTGGCATTGGGTATAAAAGGGATCGAGAAGCTGCCGTCAGCGCCGGCCGTATATAATTTCCCATCGGGGTACTCAATACTGGCTGAAGGAAGTGGCTCGCCTGCACTATTGGTTACGGTTCCCTTTATATAAATAGTATCTCCGGTATTGGTCACGGCTGCTGTTTTCGCGGTGCTGTCATTGCCGTTTGCAGCCAGAGCAGCAGCACTGTCGGTAAGGGGTACCTGCTGTTTTTTAGACGAGTCAACTACTGTTTGCGCCTGGCCGGTAATAGTATCCTTTACCCGGTTGCTCATCTTCCAGCTACCTACTTCAATTTCGCTGTTGTCTTTAATATTGATCAGGATGCTGTCGGCGGCCGGCACCACAAAAGAGAGGTTAAGATTAAGCAGGCTGTTCCTGATTTGTATAGAATCGCCCTTGCCTGCTTTCAAACTAAAAATACCTTCGGCATCGGTTTTTGAAGTGTCTGTCGTTCCGTTTTTATAAAGATAGGTATCGCTGATTCCGATACCTGTTTTACCAATTACTTTTCCGCTTATTGTCTGGGCCCTTAAAAAATTGAAAGAGGATAGAAAGAATACAATAATAAGTACTACACGGTTTAGCTTAAATAACATAGTTTGTTCGATAGGGTTTGGTAAGAGTATCTATTGCCTGCCAATTCTAACAATAACTTCGCCAAAGCTTTAACATAGGAATTAGAAATTCGTTAAAACCTTTAGCAAAGAAAGCCTGTAAGAAACTCTTACAGGCTTTACATTATAAAAATTAGTTGCTTACGTATTAGCGATTAGGCTACTGCTTTTTTTACAAGATCAGCTGCTTCACTTAATAAAATCGCAGATTGTACTTTTAAGCCGCTTTCGTCGATCAGTTGCTTTGCTTCTGCGGCATTAGTTCCCTGTAATCTGACAATAATCGGAATTTCGATATTGCCCAGGTTCTTATAAGCTTCAATAACGCCAGCAGCCACACGGTCGCAACGAACGATACCGCCGAAGATATTGATCAGGATTGCTTTTACCGCGGGATCTTTCATAATGATCTTAAACCCGGCTTCTACGGTTTGTGCATTAGCGGTACCACCCACATCGAGGAAGTTGGCAGGCTCGCCCCCGCTCAATTTGATCATATCCATGGTAGCCATTGCCAGCCCCGCGCCGTTTACCATACAACCCACATTGCCATCCAGTTTAACGAAGTTCAGGTTGTGTTTGCCTGCTTCAACTTCTGTGGGATCTTCTTCTGTAATATCTCTCAATGTAGCAAGATCGGCGTGACGGATCATTGCATTATCATCCAGGCTCATTTTACAATCTACCGCAATGATCTTATCATCGGCAGCTTTAAACAAGGGGTTAATTTCCAGCATACCACAATCCAGTCCCAGGTATGCGTTGTATAAATTAATAACGAATTTTACGCAGTTTTTAAATGCTTCGCCTTTTAAACCAAGATTGAAGGCAATTTTTCTTGCCTGGAATCCCTGCAGGCCGCCTGACGGGTGTACATACTCTTTAAATATTTTCTCAGGCGTGTCGTGCGCTACATCCTCAATATTCATACCGCCTTCAGTACTGTACATGATCACGTTTTTACCGCTGGAGCGATCTAACAGAATGGAAAGATAGAACTCCTGTCTCTCGCTGGGACCATCATAATACATATCCTGCCCAACGAATATTTTGTTCACTACCTTACCGGCAGGTCCTGTTTGTACTGTAACCAGCGTTCCGCCTAATATGCCCTGTGCAAACTCCTGTATATCTTCTATCGACTTTGCAACTTTTACACCATTAATGCCTGTTTCTTTTACAGTACCTTTTCCACGACCGCCTGCATGGATCTGTGCTTTTACAACAGCAAACTTGCTGCCGCTGTCAGTTTTTATCTTGCGATAAGCCTCTTCAGCTTCCTGAACGGAACTACATGCGTAGCCTTCCTGCACGGGTACATTGTATTTTTTTAGTAACTCTTTTGCCTGATATTCATGAAGGTTCATAGTAAAAAACTTTTGGCACGAAGATAAGAGGAAAGTTTAAAGTTTACATTCAAAGTTTGACTTTAAGCCGGCGTCAGAGGGTGAATAGGGTACCTGTGCAAATATTACTTTTTAGTAAATAATGTTTTCGCAATTTCATTCGGGTCGATTTCTTTCAATTGGTCTCCCTCATCAATAAATAATTTCCCTCCCGGATATAGCGCTTTGGCGATATTTTTCAATGCGGGTAGCGCCGCTTCGGGATGTCTGCCGTCCAACGCACCCACACGTATGGCAAATGCCAGGTTAAATGTGCCTTCTTCTTCGATGTTACCGAAGTTTTCAATGGCTACCTGGCGAAAACCAGCTTTACCGGCCGTTATAGCTGCAGTGCAGTTTTTTACGGATTGCCGGATGGCTTTTGCCGACCGGTCTACGCCCAGTACATAAATATTCGTAAAGCGTGCCGCGATCTCCCTGGCAGCTATGCCGGTTCCGCAGCCAATTTCGAGCACACGCATTCCTTCGTGTAAGGGCAGGGTATTAACTATTTGTAAGAGGCGTTTAGATATCGTTGGTTTCATCGGTTAAAAATTATGCATCGTATTAAATTGCCGGCAGCTTCAGTTGCATCTTAATATAGGATAATCCAGTCCGGGATCTTCTATCCGCTTCCGGCACTTTTATACGAAAATTCCTTATTAAAACGGTACATATGATCTCGAAAACTGCTTTCTCTTAAAATATTAATAAAACTAAGGGTATTGAGGGTATTAACACCATGAACTTCTGCTAAGCTATTCCCTTTTACTATATTTGCTCACTTAAATAAGTATCCCTATGAGTGAGGTTATTGTACAAAAGGTAAACGAAACAGCTGCTTTTTTAAAAGCTCAGTATGACGGGCAGCCGCAGGCGGCTATTATATTGGGAAGCGGGCTCGGGAATTTTGTACAAAAAATAAAGGTAGAAAAGGAAGTGCCGTATACAGATATACCGAATTTCCCCGTGTCAACAGTTAAAGGTCACTCAGGTAAATTGATATTTGGTGAACTTGCGGGTAAAAAGGTGGTGGCTATGAGCGGCCGCTTTCATTATTATGAAGGATACACGCCGCAGGAAGTAGTATTCCCGATAAGAGTATTGAAAATGCTGGGCATACAAACACTTTTATTAAGTAATGCGGCGGGCGGCGTTAATGAAGCTTTTAAGGTGGGAGACATCATGATCATCAACGATCATATCAGCTTTAGTACGCCCAATCCATTAATAGGTAAGAATATAGAAGAGTGGGGCACCCGCTTTCCCGATATGAGCGAGCCGTACAAAAAACACCTTATCGCAAAAGCAAAGGAAATTGGCCGGGAAGCATCTATACAACTACATGAGGGCGTTTATTTTGTAGTAACGGGACCGACTTTTGAAACAAGAGCCGAATACCGTTTAATTAAAATTGTTGGCGCCGATGCAGTAGGGATGAGCACGGTACAGGAGTGCATCGTAGCAAATCATATGGGCATGGAGGTTTTTGCAGTAAGTGTTATTACCGACCTGGGCATAAGGGAAGAAGAAAATGTTATTACACATGAAGAGGTACTGGAAGCTGCTAATGCCGCCGAACCGAAACTGGCACATTTATTTACCGAGTTGATAAAAGCTTTATAGAGATTTGATGAGGGGGATATTTTTACTGGTATTTGTAGTAGTGGGCTTTTCAATATATGCTCAAAATCCTGTAAGGAGTGTTGGCGACAGGTTCAGGGGGATTGCCAATGCGGGAGGGGGATCCGATACGTTGGGCAGAAGGAATAAGTTTGAAGACTCTATTACAATTACCTATCGCTATCTGGATACAGCCCGGGCGTACCGGCTTGACTCTTCAATTAACGATTTTACTGTAAAGTATCCTATCCCTGCCGATTACTATCACCTCGCCAATACCGGGGCTGCCGCGCAATCTTTTTTGTTTTCACCCGTTATGAAATCGGGTTGGGATGCCGGTTTTCATGCCTATGATATTTATAAGTTCACGGTTGATAAAGCCCGTTTTTTTACGGTTACAAGGCCTTATTCTGAAATCAGTTATATGCTGGGAACGCGCAGCGAGCAGATGATTGAGCTGATGCATACACAAAATATCAAACCGCAATGGAATGCCAGTGTGCATTACCGCATGATTGGAGCGCCGGGTATTTACCGCAACCAGAAAACCAGCCATAACAACTATGCGCTTACCAACTGGTTTCAAACTCAGGACAGGCGATATACCAACTATGTAGCCATTGTGGCCAATAAATTGAAAGGGGGCGAAAGCGGGGGCATACTTAATGATATCAACTATATAGATAATCCCAATTATGCCGAGCGTATCAGGGTGCCAACCAAACTGGGAGGAGATGCAGGTGTGGGATCGGGTATTTTTAATACCGACGTTCCAACCGGTAATAATTACGAAGATTTTAATGCCATAATGCGGCATCAGTATGACCTGGGCCGGAAAGATTCCCTGGTAAACGACAGCACCGTAATACCACTGTTCTTCCCGCGGGTGCGGCTGGAGCATACAATTCGCTATACCGCTTACAAGTACCTGTTCTCCGACGAAAGTCCTCAACAGCAATATTATAACACCTATTACAATCTGCCTTCGGTAACCTCGCTTTTTAGGAGAGAGGATTATTGGAAGGAGCTGATGAATGATTTTTCTATCTATACTTTCCCTGATGAAAAAAATACCCAGCAATTTTTAAAAGTGGGTATTGCCCTGCAAAACCTCACAGGCATATTCCGGGACGGGATAACGGAAACCACTGATGGTATTAATTATGCCGACGACAGAACGAATAAAGCATATAACCTGATGGGGCATGGCGAGTATCGCAACCGTACTAAAAACCAGCGGTGGGATCTCCTTGCACGGGGTAATCTGTATTTTGTTGGCCTGAATGCAGGAGATTATGATGCGGCAGCCAGTATACTGGGCTCATTCGGGAAGATCGGCTCGCTGAAACTCGGTTTTGAAAATGTAAATCGTAGCCCCTCTTATATTACCAACCCTAATAGTTCCTTTTATTTCATGAAGGATACGGTAAGTCTTAAAAAAGAGAATAGCACACACCTGTATGCCACCTTATACCAGCCACTTCTTAAGTTAAGGCTGTCCGGGCACTATTACCTGGTTAATAATTATATCTACTATACTGATTTTTATACCATTAACCAGGCTTCTCTCTTTAACCTGCTACAGATCTCGGCGCATAAAACTTTTGCTTTTGGTAAAAAGGACCAGTTTAAATGGATTTCCGATAACTATTTTCAGCAGGTAATCGGTAACGGGCCAGTGAATGTGCCCTCCTGGTTAACCCGTAACCGCATTATGTATGAAGGCAATCTTGGATTTAATAACCTGAAGATCGCCATGGGGTTTGATACCCGCTACCGGACAAACTATAAAGGCAATAACTATTCGCCTTTATTAGGACAGTTCTTTTACCAGGACAGTACCACCGTGAAATATAAGCTTCCCGATATAGCTGCTTTTGTTCATTTCCGTATCAATTCATTCAGGGCATTTTTGCGTGCGGAGAACCTGAATACATTCAGGAGCCTTGCTGCTCCAGATGGTAGTACTTCCTACGGGTTTACCAACAGTAATTTCGCAGCTCCCGATTACCCTTATGCGGGGCTAATTATACGATTTGGTATTTTCTGGGGTTTTGTTAACTAAGATCTAGTTCTAAGCGGGCAACCCAATGGTGGTTTTAAGGATAACAGGGACCTAAGAAATAAGAGCCCATGACCTTGTTTTGTACTTTTTTAAAGCTCTGGGAATAACCTGTTTCTCATTCATGCTATTTATTTCCTCTTTAAGGTACATCAGGCATGCTATCGCAAACATTGCATCTCCCCAATCGGGGTATGCCCGTGTATCAATTATCGGCAACTAAATAATAGTACCCATTTGAGCCCTGAATACTTTACAACATTTATAGTTTTTGCCAGAGTGAATGCTACAAAATGGTAACCACCTTGGACCCCGGTACCAATATAGCGGTATATAGTCAGGCTGTCGCGGTTATTTTAATTGCAGGTCGTCACGTATAATCTTCTGCAGCTAACTATAATTAGCTTTTTATATACAAGAAAAAGCCGCCCTTTTGAGGCGGCATTTATATTTGGGTTTCTGATGTGCTTAACCGAATATTCCTTTTCTGAGGCTTCTAATGCCTTCACCAATTTTAAACCCGTTGTGGTATACCTCTATTTTATAATCGCCGGGTTTAAATCCTTCGCCGTTTTTAATAGGGAAAGAAACTCCTTTACGGGTACCTGTTTCATATTCTACAGGGATCTTCGCAGTAAAATTTCTGTCGCCATCCTGACGGGTGGTCATAGCGCCCGATCCTAATTCAGAATTTTGAACAATTGTACCTTTAGGGTCTGTTACAATAACATATAAATCGGCAGGTCCGGATGTGGTAATCCTGTTTTCGATGTTAAAGGCAATTTGTAATTTATCCACTCTTCTGGCAAAATTGGTTTCTTTTTCCTTACCGTTTTTCCTTTCTTTTAACGGAGTTATAGACATGCCGGAAGCAGAGAGCGTGCTGGCAACATCAACTGTATTAGCCAGTTCGTCGTTTTCAGCGGTACGCATATCAAGATTTTGGCTCAACACATTTTTTTCAGCGGTTAAATGCGTGTTGCGGGCTGTTAACTCTTGGTTCTCACCTTTCAGTTGAGTAACCTGCGCTTCCAGTCTGCCTATCTGGCCGTTCAATTCGCCGATTAACTGGCGGGCTCTCTTCAGGTCGGCCGCGGTGGCATTGTTGTCGCTTAATATTTTATTGATTTCAGCTTTCCTCGAATCGATCTCTTTTTGTAATGCTGTTTTTTCACCCTGCAGGTTATTATTCGCCCCGGTAATAGAGTCCAGGCGCATCTCGGCCAGGTTAAACATTTGTCTTAGAGAATCCGACTCAGACATCACGGTTTCTGTTTGAGCATCTGTACCTGAAAAAGCATTACCGTTTTCAGGTCCCGAGTTTTTATTCCAAAGCATAAAGCCCCATGTTCCGAGTAACGCGGCAACCAGAAGCCCTATAATAAGATTTCTACCACCATTAGAACCGGAGGGAGTATTATTGGATGGCTGCTGAGAGGCAGAGGGATAATTTGTGTTTGCCATAAAATAATAATTTTAATTTAAAAGCACTAAAAAACTGCAAATTAATGCAGCAGGTTAAAAATTTTCCTAATATTTTTTAAAATGTCTTTTCTCTCGAAACATAAATTATGCCAAACAAGGGAAGCAGGTTGCAGTTGCTTATATTTTGATAATATTTTGGGATTTAAAATTATCTTGCACGCATGTCTGTGGATAAGGTAATATCAGATTGGAAGAAAAATGCTTATAAACCAGTTTATTGGATAGAGGGCGACGAAGAATTTTATGTGGATCAGCTTGTAAACTACGCCGAACATCAAATTCTTAGCGAAAGTGAAGCCTCTTTTAACCTCAGTATTTTTTATGGAAAAGATGCGGCATGGGCCGATGTATTGAATGCCTGCCGTAAGTATCCTATGTTTTCGGACCGGCAGGTAGTGATTATCAAGGAGGCACAGCAAATGAAGGATGTAGACAAGCTGGAGCCCTATATACAATCTCCACTGGCGTCTACCATACTGGTAGTGGCTTTTAAAGACAAAAAGCTGGATTCCCGTACCCGGTTTGCCAAGGTTGTAAAAGATAAAACCGAGTACATTATTACCAAAAAGCTGTATGATAATGCCTTGCCCGAGTGGGTGAATACGGTAGTAAAGAGCATGGGGTATACTATTTCTCCCAAGGCGAACAGCCTGATCGTTGATCATATAGGGAATGACCTGAGCCGTATTAAAAACGAAATCGATAAAATACTGATTAACCTGGGCAGCAGGCAATCCATTACAGAAGAAGATGTAGAGAATTATGTAGGGATCAGCAAAGAATTTAATGTTTTTGAACTGCAGAATGCTATTGCCACCCGAAACCTGGCTAAAGCCATACGCATTATTCAGTATTTTGCGGCTAATCCCAAAATAGCGCCCATACAATTAGTATTGCCGTCACTTTACTCTTTTTTTAATAAAACCTATATGGTTTATGGCACTTCAGGCGGAGAAGATGCTATTGCCAAACAAATAGGGGTGGGGCCTTTTTTTGTAAAAAGTTACCTGCAGGCTTCCAAAACCTATAGCTTCAGGGACGTTGAAAAAATACTCCTGCTGCTTCATAGCTATAATCTCAAGAGCCTGGGTATTAACACCGCAAGGGTGGAAGATGCAGAACTTTTAAAAGAAATGGTGGTAAAGATTATGATGTAGGAAAAGAGCGCTCATAATTCATAGCTGGATAGTTCCTAGGCGACCGGGAACGGCTATGTCCCTTATCTATAAACGATCATCTGCAAAATTTTATCTGCCTTCTGCCTCTGTCAATTGTTGGCAGTCGTCTTTTCTCACTCTTCCTGCCCCATCCACATAGCACCGCCCACACTATTACGTACCGCGCCGGTTACCGAGCTCAGTACATTGTATTCTTCGCGCCAGCGCAATACACCTATTAATGCCATAATCAAGGCTTCCTTGTACTGTACCAGTTGCTCGTCGGGTACCATTACCTGTATATTATCCAAAGCGTCCCGTAGGCGCTCTATCAGGTAGCCGTTTAAGGCGCCACCTCCTGTTACCAGTAATTGCTCTTCACCCGCGGTTGATACCCTGTTAGCCATTACCGCATTTTTTATTTGCCTTACAATGTGGGCTACATACGTGTGCAGGGCGTCGGCAGTGGAAAGCTCATATTTTTTAATAATGGGATATACAGTGTCTGTGCCAAAGCTGTTAGCCAGCGATTTAGGAATGGGGTGCGTATAATAGGCCAGCCCGTTAAGTTCGTTTAGCAAAGCCTGGTTTATTTGCCCGCTTCGCGCCAATGCGCCGTCCCTGTCAAACTCCAGTCCCGCTTCATTGGCCAGCATGTTTAACACACGGTTGGCTGCACAAATATCGAATGCTTTATAGTCATCGTTCCTGATAGATATATTGGCGATACCACCGAGGTTGAGAAAGTACCGGTAACCTGGAAAGAACAGTTGTTCGCCTATAGGTACAATGGGCGCGCCCTGGCCGCCAAATGCAATATCCATTGCCCTCAGATCGGTAACCACCGGTAATTGGGTAGTGGCAGCAATTGCCGCTCCATCGCCTAATTGCGCTGTCATTTTCCGGGCGGGAAGGTGAAAAGTGGTATGTCCGTGCGATGCCACCACCGCTACTTTAAATTGCAGCTGGTATTTTTCAATAAACCTGTTAACGCATTGACCTATATAATGCCCGTAAGCGGTATGCAACAGCTGGTAATCCAACGCAGAAAGAGCAGTAGCATTTTTTAACTGGTCTATCCATTCGCTGCTGTAAGGAATACACTCTGCATGAACGAGTTCATAACTCCACTTACCGCCATTTTCCAGAATTTCGGTAAACACAATATCCAGTCCATCCAGTGAGCTGCCACTCATTAAACCAATAGCACGATAAATCATGGTTAAGTAAAGTTTAAATATCAAAAATAACAGGAATGCATACCGGTACGACACGTTAACGCTCCCGGCAGCGCCCCGGATGCCAGTTCCACTATTTATATTCCAGGGCCGGGCGCATAAAAAATATAAAATCCTGTAAGTTTGCGAAAGTAATAAAACGCACCAGTAATTATATCGCTCCATAAAAAAAGCCAATACCAATGATCATAAATTTAAGTGAGAATCATAGCCTGCTGAGTAACTGGATAAGCGAATTGAGGGATGTGGATGTGCAGCACGATCGCATGCGGTTCCGGCGTAATTTAGAGCGAATTGGAGAGGTGATAGCTTACGAAATCAGTAAAACGCTACCTTTTGAAATAGTAGAAACACAAACTCCCTTAGGCATTTCCAACAGCAAAAAATTATTGGAGCAGCCGGTGCTGGCCACCATTCTCCGCGCCGGCCTGGCACTACACCAGGGGTTGTTAAGTTATTTTGATAAGGGTGATAATGCCTTTATATCAGCATATAGAAAGCACCATAAAGACGGCAGCTTTGAAATAGAGATAGAATATGTAAGTACTCCCGACCTGGAGAACCGTATTGTTATTATTTCCGACCCGATGCTGGCAACAGGAGCTTCGCTGGTGAAAACCGTGCAGTTCCTTAAAAATGAAGGCCGGCCGAAAGATATTCATATTGCAGCGGCAATTGCCTGTGTGGACGGGCTGGAATATGTAAGCAGGGAAGTGCCCGAGGCAACAATATGGTGCGGTGATATCGACGAGGAGATCACTGCGAAAGGCTATATTGTGCCTGGCCTGGGCGATGCGGGAGACCTTGCTTATGGTAGTAAGATGCAAAATTAAAACACAAATAATTGCCCGGTAAGACTCTTTTAAGGGGCTTTTTTATCCTCCGGGTTCTTTATATGATTGCCACCCCTTGTAAATGAATACACGAGGTTGTGAATTTGCGTAATAATGAATGGTACAGCGCTGTTTCGGGGGAATTTATAAAAAGTAGCTAAAGCCATGCTATCGCTGGGAATGGAGTAGAGGTATACTCCGGGTAAATTGTTGGTACAGGCATAAAAGTTAATTGTAGTATCATTGTACAAATAATACTATGTCAGGACAGGTTTTCCTTATTCCCACTTTTCTGTATGAAAATGCTTTGCATGTATTGCCTGCCTATATTTTAGAGGCCGTGGAAAAATGCAGTGTTTTATTTGCTGAAAATGAGCGTTCGGCCCGGCGATACCTCAAACAGTTAAAAAAGGAAATTGTTATCGACGATTATGAGTGGTTTACCATTGGGAAAGCTGAGCAGGAGGTTGTTCAGGCTTTTCGCACCTGTTTAAAAGCCGGTAAAACCATTGGTATTATCAGCGAAGCCGGTTGCCCGGGTGTTGCGGATCCGGGGCAGATACTGGTGGGAGCCGCCCAGGAAATGGGCGCTGTTGTAGCTCCTTTAGTAGGACCCAGCTCTATTTTGCTGGCGTTGATGGCCAGCGGTATGAACGGGCAGCAGTTTGCGTTTGCCGGCTATTTGCCTATTGATAATCAGCAAAGGATAAAAGCAATAAAAGAACTGGAAGCCGAATCTAAAAGAAAAGATAGTACCCAGATTTTTATTGAAACACCTTACCGCAATAACCAGATGCTGGAAACGTTGGTTAAAACCTGCCTGCCGTCCACTAAAATATGCGTGGCTGTAAATATCACGGGACCCGATGAGGTCATCAAAACGCTTACCGCCCTGCAATGGAGGCATCAGGTGCCTGATTTGCATAAAAAACCGGCAATTTTCCTCTTAAAAGCCTGATGCCGGTGCTGCATCTTTCATGGAGATGATGCTGTCTACAATATACCGGGTATTGCCCCGCCAGGGCAGCACTCCATTGTACTCTTTATAATGAAGATCGAACCGCTTGCCCGAATTCATTTTCAGGATATCAAATACTTTCTTGTCTTTAATAGAAAATTCGAACTCGTTGGACTGTACCCCGCCGGTTGCCGACCCCCTTATTCCTTCTTGTATCAGCTTACCCTCATAGGTTTTAAAAAGCTGGCCTTTTTCTACTGCAAAGTTTAGATAGCCTGATTTAACGCCATCTGAAGTGTAGGGGTAATAGAACTTCCAGTAAATATATCCGGCTCCTGCCAACAGTAGGATCAGGATAGCTGTGATAAAGTACCTGGCACATCCCCCGCGTTTCTTAGGTGGTACCGTTGGTGCAGGAATAGGTTCTATAGGCATAAAAAGGTTTTACTTAATTAAACTTTAATAATACAATATTAATTTATTGCACTAAATTTGCGGCTCTAAAAGTACTATTTGTTTTTATATGAACAACCTTTTAAGTCATACCAAGCACTTTGTGTTTCACCCGGATATTACAACCGGTGTGTATGCGGTTGGCTTTGATGTGTTTATATTTTCTCCCCGTCCGCAACGCTGTTGTCCTATATGCTGACAGGACATACCTATCGCCAAAGGCGCCTGTCAGTGGAAAATTTCGGAACCTAACAAACTTTCGGGCAGGCACCCAACACAATTTAGAAATACAAATAGTGGACAATCAGGAAATTATAGTAAGAGTAGCAGTCTCTGAAGATAAGAAGTTCTCTACCATCATCACCGATGAAATGGAGTCGTCGGCCAAGGCGCGGGGTACCGGGATTGCAAAGCGCAGCCCCGATTATATTGAAAAGAAGATCGATGAGGGTAAGGCCGTAATTGCGGTTACCAAAGGTGGCGACTGGGTGGGTTTTTGTTATATCGAAACCTGGAGCCATGGCGAGTATGTGGCGAACTCCGGTTTGATTGTATCTCCCAATTACCGTAAAAGCGGCGTTGCCAAAAAGATCAAGCAAACTATTTTTAATTTAAGCAGGAAACTGTATCCCCAGGCCAAGATATTTGGTTTGACCACGGGGTTAGCCGTAATGAAGATCAACAGCGAGCTGGGATATGAACCGGTAACCTATTCTGAGTTAACGCAGGATGAGCAGTTTTGGGCGGGTTGTAAGAGTTGTGTGAATTACGAGATCCTGATGAGCAAGGAACGAAAGAATTGCATGTGCACGGCCATGTTATACGATCCTAAAGACCATTATGAACCGGAGGAAACAAAGGCCTTTTTCGAGGAGAACCAATCGGGCCTGGAGCGCTTATTGCGCTTTAAGCAATGGAAGTTTTTGAAACCATTTCGCCGTAAGGAGAAAAATGGGGGAGGCGGCTCTTTGTTAAAAGTATTTTTTAATTCACTTTTTCATTAAAATAAATTATTAGATGGCTAAAAAAGTTGTTTTAGGTTTCAGCGGCGGTTTAGACACTACTTTTTGTGCAAAGTATTTAACCGAAGAAAAAGGCTATGAAGTACATAGTATCATTGTCAATACCGGGGGCTTTAGCGAGCAGGAGCTGGAGCAGGTAGAGGCCCATGCTAAAAAGCTGGGTGTAAAATCGCACAAAACTGTCAATGCCGTTAAAAACTATTATGACTCCATTATCAAATACCTTGTTTTTGGTAATATATTAAAAAATAATACCTATCCTTTAAGTGTATCTGCTGAAAGGTTAAGCCAGGCGCTTCATATAGCCGAGTATGCCAAACGCCTGAACGCGGATGCCGTTGCACATGGCAGCACCGGCGCGGGTAACGACCAGGTTCGTTTTGATATGGTATTAAATATTATCGCCCCTGGTACAGAGATCATTACGCCGATCCGCGACCTGAAGCTGAGCCGTGAATCGGAAATCGAATATCTGAAGAGTAAAGGCGTTGAAATGAACTTCGAAAAAGCGGTTTATTCAATTAATAAAGGGCTTTGGGGTACCAGCGTAGGTGGAAAGGAAACTTTGAGTTCGAAAGGATTATTACCCGAAGAAGCCTGGCCAACGCAGGTTACGAAAACAGGTACAGAAGAAGTGAGCCTGGAGTTTGAAAAAGGCGAATTGATTAAAGTAAACGAAAAGGCTTTCGATCATCCCACAGAGGCTATCCGGTATCTGCAGTCTATTGCGGGTCCTTATGGTATTGGTCGCGATATTCATGTAGGCGACACCATTATAGGCATCAAAGGCCGTGTAGGTTTCGAAGCTGCTGCACCTATGCTGATCTTAAAAGGACACCATGCCCTGGAAAAACATGTATTGAGCAAGTGGCAATTACAGTGGAAAGACCAGGTGTCTCAATTTTACGGAACCTGGTTGCATGAAGGGCAGATACTTGATCCTGTAATGCGCGATATGGAAGCATATCTTGAAAGCAGCCAGCGCAATGTTACCGGTAAAGTATTTATCCAGTTGCACCCGTATCGCTACCAAGTAATAGGCATCGAAAGTGAATTTGACCTGATGAATAGTGCATTCGGTAGTTATGGTGAAATGAATGCCGGGTTTACAGGCGATGACGTAAAAGGCTTTACGCGTATATTTGGTAATCAAACAGCCATCTACCATTTGGTAAAAGAAAGCGTGAATCAAAAAAACGCCAGCGAATTTTAATTTTTAGAAAACGGTTCATTGGCGATCGTTCATGGCTGATGGAAGAGAGGCGCTATGAACAATGAACCATCAACTATCATCGAAATGATAAACGTAGGAATAATCGGTGGAGCAGGATATACAGGAGGCGAATTGATCAGGCTATTGATCAATCACCCGGAAGTGCATATCACCTATATCCATAGCCGCAGCAATGCAGGCAAATATGTTTATGAAGTACATAAAGACCTCATTGGTGACACTGACCTGAAATTCAATGACGAGGTTTTGCAGGATATCGACTGTTTGTTCCTTTGCCTCGGGCATGGTGAATCTACCAAGTTCCTGCAGGAGCAACCTGTTAATGATTCCATTAAGATTATTGACCTGGCCAACGACTTCCGTTTAAGAAACGACCGCGTACAAACGGCTATTAACCGCACTTTCGTGTATGGTTTGCCTGAACTGAATAAGGAAGCAATCAAAGCAGCTCAAAATATCGCGAACCCGGGATGCTTTGCTACGACGATACAACTGGGCTTATTGCCCCTGGCAAAGGCAGGGTTACTGAAAGATATCTATACAACAGGTATAACCGGTAGTACCGGTGCAGGTCAGTCGTTAAGCGCTACCTCTCACTTCAGCTGGAGAGCGAATAATATACAGGCTTACAAAACTTTAACACATCAGCACCTGGGCGAGATAGGGGAGTCTTTACACCAGTTGCAGGGCGATAATACCGATTTTGACCTGAGCTTTGTGCCCTGGCGCGGTGATTTTACCCGTGGTATTTTTGTGAGTTCTACAGTTACTACCGACCTGGCTTTGGAAGAACTGTACCCATTATTTGAAGATTTTTATAAAGACCATCCCTTCACACAGGTAAGCAGAACATCGGTATTCTTAAAGCAGGTGGTAAACACCAATAAAGCGGTTATTCATTTGGAAAAAGCCGGTAATAAACTGGTAGTGCATTCGGCATTGGATAATCTTTTAAAAGGTGCCAGCGGGCAGGCGGTACATAATATGAACCTGGTATTTGGCTTAGATGAAACGCTAGGGCTAAGGTTGAAGCCGGCGGCATTCTAAAAAATATTTTAAGCGATTTTAAAACCTTTTAGCAGTAAGCTGAAAGGTTTTTTTATTGCCATATTAATGCATTGCTGGATTACGGCAGAGCTATAAAAAAATATCGGAACCTATTCGAAATAAACCTTTACCGTTTGGTACAGCAGCTGGTTTTGCATAATAACTGAAGAGCGGCTGGCTTTGTCAGAGTAGCCTTTCAGGCCAAAGAGCCCTGCGGCATTTCCCTTGTTGATCGCAATCTCCAAATAGTCGGCACTGTTAAACAGCGCCAGCTTCTCACCTTCGGGAACATCGGCATAAGACTCGCTTATTTTATTGATCACTTCATCCCTGAGGAATACTATCTTAAACCCACGGCCCTGGCGCTGGTCTTCAAACTGCTTTTTGGTGATATTTACCACTACATTTTCAAAGTTGTCGATAAAGATGATCTGTCCTTCAATAAAATTATTACTCTCTAATGGTAATAGCGGGTTTTTCTCTACAAAAGAAACATCCGGGATGCCTATCTTTTGAATAGATTCTCCGTTGGCTAAACGTGTAATGGTTTCTGCAATCACTTTGGTACAGTACAGCGTATTCTTATTAGCAGCTTTATCCAGCTTAATACCCATTACCATATCCGGCTTTTCTTCCAGTATCATATTCAGTAAACCATTGTCTGCACAGAATATATATTGGTTTTTATGAAAGGCCAGTAAGAGATTTTTAGGTTTTTTATCGAACAGGTTAACCAGTATGATGTGATAAGTAAATTCCGGGAAATTTTTAAAAGCACCCCTGCAAACATAGGAAGCCTGCGGGAAATTGAAAGGCGCTATATTATGGGAAATATCTATCAGTTGCAGATCATTGCTCGCTTGCAGCAGTTGAGCTTTTATGGCCCCGATAAGGTAGTCGTTATGCCCGATATCTGATGTAAGTGTTACAAAGTTCATTTAGGAGTTAGTGCCGATCCGCTTCTTAATTTTGCGGTGCAATTTATTTATTTTTTTATTATACGATATTAATTTGCGCCTTTTGTTATAAGGCCTGCTGCTGCAACCTATTTTATAAGCTCTTTATTTTTAAAATAGAACCTGTGCACCAGCTTATCTGCCAGGCCCGGAAAGAACTTATTTAGGAATACGGTTTCTTTACCAGTAAATGTCAATACCAGGGTTCTTTTCTTTTTCCGGATAGCATCCAGCAATAACACAGCACATTCTTCAGCAGTCATCATCTTACCTTCGTCCATCGGGTTTTCTTTTTGTTGCTCCCCCTTATCATTCAATGCGTGGTCTCTTATTTTAGAAGCCGTAAAGCCCGGGCTTACCCACATTACATGCACGCCGTCATCTTTCAATTCTGTTTTTAATGATTCCAGAAAGCCCTGTAAAGCAAATTTGCTGGCGGAGTAGCCGGTTCGGCCCGGTAATCCCCTGTAGCCTGCAATGGATGAAATGCCAACCACCGTGCCCTTGCTTTCAACCAGGGCAGGCAGTGCAAATTTCGTGCAGTAAACAGCGCCGAAGAAATTAACGTCCATTACTTTTTTAATTACATCCAGCTCCAGCTCCTTAAATAAACCTCTCATGCTGATACCGGCATTGTTGATCAAAAGATCAATCCTGCCATATACTTTTAAAGTAGAATCGATAAATTTTTTGCAATCAGCTTCCTGGCTCACGTCGGCTACCAGGGTATGTAAAGGCAGAGAAGGGTGCTGTGCCTGTAATTCATACAGCTTGTCGTGACTGCGCCCGCAGGTAGCCACTTTGGCGCCGTAGCTGAGCAAGGCCTCAACAAGTGCTCTGCCGATGCCATCGGTACCTCCGGTTATAACCGCTACTTTGTCTTTGAAATGGGCATTCATTGAAACAGGATAAGATGATTTTGGCAAACCTACTTATAAAACTGCAAAAACCAATATAGACGGCCCTTTTGATTTTTTGTAAATTGGCTTCAAATATTAAATCATGATCCGATCAATATGTTTATGGTGGACCTGTTTATATTGCTTGCACAGCGCCGGGCAGCAGGCATGGATACGGGTTAACCAGTTGGGATATGCAGAGGGGGATGTGAAGGTGGCTGTATTGGTATCTAAGGAAGAGCTAACCTTTCGTGGTTTTTCTTTGATAGATGCCGGTACGGGTAAAACGGTATGGACGGGGGAAGCGGTGCCTACAGGCGCATACGGGGCATTTCAAAAAAGCTGGCGGCTTCCTTTCTCCGCATTCCACCAAGAAGGCGCTTATTACCTGCAAGCAGGACTGGTGAAGTCCCCGGTTTTTCGTATTCATAACAAAGTGTATAACGGAACAGCCGACTTCATATTAAAGTATATGCGGCAGCAACGAAGCGGCTATAATCCTTTCCTGAAGGATAGCTGCCACCGGCAGGATGGATTTATCGTGTACCATAAAGACAAGGCCAGGGATTCCACCTATATCAATGTTTCGGGCGGCTGGCACGACGCTTCTGATTACTTGCAGTACCTGCCCACTTCGGCTAATGCTACTTACCAGATGCTGTTTGCCTATACGCAAAACCCCGGAAGTTTTTCCGATCATTATGATGCCTGGGGAAATGAAGGCGCTAATAAAATTCCGGATATTGTTGATGAAGCCAAATGGGGCCTTGATTGGCTGGTAAAGATGAACCCGGGTAAAGGTGAATATTACAACCAGTTGGCAGATGACCGGGATCATACGGGGTTACGGCTTCCTACGAAAGATAGCGTGAAGTATGGGCCCGGTAAGGGACTGGCAAGACCGGTTTATTTTATAACGGGCCAGCCCCAGGGCGAAAAGTATAAAAATCAAACACGGGGCGTGGCTTCTTCGGCAGGTAAGTTCGCCTCGGCTTTTGCTTTGGGTGCTATAGTGATGAAACAATTTTATCCCGCATTTGCGAAAACACTTATTGCAAAAGCCCTTGATGCCTATGCGTTTGGCAGGCAGTACCCCGGTAATACACAAACTTTATCTGTGAAAGCGCCTTATATATATGCAGAAGATAACGATGCCGACGATATGGAGCTGGCGGCGCTCTCCTTATACCAGTTAACCAGGCAAAAGCAATACCTGGATGAAGGCATTCGATATGCCCGAATGGAGCCGGTTACCCCATGGATGGGAGCCGATACGGCCAATCATTACCAATGGTATCCCTTTGTTAACCTGGGCCACTACTGGGGCGCACAATTAGATGCAGATCACAGGGAAGAATATATCTCCTATATGCGGCAAGGTATCGATAAAGTAGTAACACGGGGCAGCAACAACCCGTTTTTAAATGGCGTGCCTTTTATATGGTGTTCTAATAACCTGGTAGCAGGCATTTTAACCCAAATGAGCCTATATAAAAAACTTACAGGTGACTCCCGTTATGACGTGCAGGAAGCTGCTTTGAGAGACTGGTTATTAGGCTGCAACCCATGGGGTACGAGCATGATATGCGATTTACCTGAATCAGGCGTGGCGCCTAAAGATCCTCATTCGGCTTTTACTTACCTGTATCAATACAAGATACCTGGTGGCCTGGTTGATGGCCCGGTATATGGCAGTATCTGGAATAAACTGATCGGCATAAAGCTGTATGCGGAAGATGAGTTTAAGGATTTTCAGTCGAGCCTGGTAGTATATCATGACGATTTCGGCGATTATGCTACCAATGAACCCACCATGGATGGTACTGCCAGCCTGAGCTATTATTTATCGTCGCTTCAAAACAACACTTCTGGAAATGAAGTATATGATGCCGAGGGTGCTGTTGTAAAGCTCCGGCCCCACGAGAAAAAGATCTATCTTCTTTTTTCTGCCCATGAATTCGGTGAAGGGGGTAAAAAGATACTGGATGTATTGAAGGTTAAAAAAGTAAAAGGTAGTTTTTTTGTTACAGGTGATTTCTTACGCAATCCGGCATTTAAAAATACGGTTGACCGGGTGATACGGGAGGGGCACTACCTGGGTTCTCACTCTGATCGTCATTTATTATATGCTGACTGGACTAAAAGGGATTCTTTGTTGGTAACCAGGGATTCGTTTCAACATGATTTGGACCGGTCTTTATTGGCATTAAATAAGGCCGGCGCAGCTAAGGGGAGGTGGTACCTGCCGCCTTACGAATGGTATAATAAAGAAACGGTGCGGTGGTTAAGGGAGAAGGGATTGCAGGCTATTAATTTTACGCCGGGCACAGGAACCAATGCAGATTATACCTGGCCTGAATTGTACAACTACCGTAGTAGTAAAAGCTTGCTGGAGCAACTATTGCACCGGGAGCAAGAGCAAGGGTTGAACGGAAACTGCATATTGATACATTTAGGTACGGATCCCCGCCGTAAGGACAAGTTCTACGATCGCTTGAGTGAGATGATTGATGTGCTTACAGGCCGGGGATATTCCATTGAACGATTGCCCTGACGAAAAAAAAGTTTGATTTTATTTTAAAAAAGTTTGGTGCAATGGCTCAGGGTTTCTATATTTGCACTCCCAAACGGGAAAACAAGAGGTTGTCCCACCGGACTCCTTAGGAGATTTCGTAGCTCAGTTGGTAGAGCACAACACTTTTAATGTTGGGGCCCTGGGTTCGAGCCCCAGCGGAATCACAAAATGCACTCAGCAATGAGTGCATTTTTCATTTAAGTATATGAGAATTACGGTCTTGCGAAAAATCGATAGCAAAGCCAAATTTAGCTGCCTTTTTGGGCCGCCTTTAACAGAATCAGATGAGTATTTTTTAACATTAAAAATTCTCATTTATGAAAGTCAACGAAAACTTTCGATTCTTTTTTTCATCAGCCGAAAATGAGAAAACACCATCTCTCGCCTTGCGCCAATCTATGTCCGCATTACTATCAATGAAGACCGCAAGGAGCTTCCTTCCGGCCGGCATTGCCTTGTTATTGATGTGCAACAAGAAGTTGGTAGCTGATCATAAATCGTTAGAAAAGATTTTTTTAAAGTTTTCAATCGTATTTTTGGTTCCCTCTAAACCCTCAAGCCCAAAAAAATGAAAAAGATATTGGTTGCCCTAACCTCTTTATTTCTGTGCTTTCAAATTTTCCCGATCGCAGCTTATGCTCAAACAACTATCCAGCTTGGCTCGGGAACCCTGTGGGGAACCGCTATACCTATCAACACAGATTACTTCTACTCCTACACCCAATCTATTTATACCAGAAACGAAATGATTGCGGCAGGCGCGACTACAGCAGGTACTATCTCAAAAATCAGATATAAAACAATTAATGTAATGCCTTCAGGAACCTGGGATAACTGGACGGTATATATGGGAAACACTACGGTTGACAGCTTCGTAGTACAGACTGATTGGAGGCCTGTAAGTGCTATGACGAGGGTATTTCAAAAGCCATTACCCCTGATAAATGCAAGCCAGGCAAATTCCTGGCTGGAGCTAACACTGGATACACCTTTTCATTGGAATGGAACAGGCAATATTGTGGTTGCTGTTGATGAAAATGCACCTAACGGAAATGTGCAGCAGAATTGGGCAGCCTATTTACCTACTAACACGCCCGGTTACGGAAGGGGGTTATACTACGGAACAGACTTTTTAAACCCAGATCCGGCAGTTCCACCTGCCGGCCAGGTCTCCTCCAATATTCCGCAGATTCAACTTGAGTTTACCCCTGATGGAACTCTGCCGGTTACATTTGGACCGCTTTCAGCTAAAACAACAAGTACCGGCTTGCAGGTAAACTGGCAGACTTTCTCAGAAAAGAATGTTGATCATTTTGAAGTTTTGGCATCGCCAGATGGAAAACAATTCGAACAAATAGGCGAATTAGCTTCTAAAGGATTAAACGGTAACTCATCTGTTACACTTGATTATAGTTTCTTCCTATCTATAACAGATTGGAACGGTAAAATAAGTTTCGCATATATACCCGCAGTGTTTGCGATTAGCTTATTATTGATATTTATTAATCGCCATAACAAACAGTGGGTATTGGGATCCTTAATTTTTGTCTTAGTTATCTCCAGCTTTTCCTGTCGCAAAGATCAGCAAAGTGAAGCCCTAGCCGGACCACGACAACTATTTGTAAAAATTGAACAGGTAGATAAAGATGGGACAAGATCCTCATCGGCTATCGTAAAAGCCCAAACTGATTAATTTAAACAACGATACTTTACATCAGCTAAGCCTGGTGGTATTGTGTAGTTACGGAAATAACTCTCTCGGGATACTCACCCGGTTAAAGAGGCGCAACTTCATCATTTATAACTCAGGAGATCCGTTGGCTGTATGAAGCAGTTTGTATAGCTTATTTACCAGGTTGCCGGTGATGTAGGGCTTCGTTGAGGTTTTCGCTATAAGTATCAAAAAATCACCGACCTTAATTACCAGGTCGGTGAATCCTGTAGTATTCATTTACATCCTTACATAGAAGCTCCTGTGCCCGTATGAAGGCTATGGAAGTCAGTGGTATTATTCACCGCCAACGCAGCAGTAGCGAAGTACTCATTGCCTGTTTCACTATCGGGCAGTCCTAACTGATACCAAATGTCATCCTGGTTGGCAAACATCAGGTTATTATTTACGACTAAATTTCCATAGTAACTTTTATCGTATATATCCAGGAACCTGCCGGCAAATGAATAATCCGTTGTATTGAAAAGACCTCCTGAATTGTTTTCGAATAAAGCGCCGTCTATCGGAATAAAGGCGGGTGAACTGTAATCGGCTTCTACTACCTGGATCTCAAACATTCCATACATGGGGGTATTGTAGTGAATATTATTATAAACCAGCAGTCCTGCAATAGCCGAAGAGTATTTACTAGGCCAGAAGCGTACCATTTGCCCCTGCACATTTTTAGCCTTATTTGAAAACCATTGGCCGGGTCCTTTAAACATGCATATACAAGTATGGTTGGTCAGGCTCAGGTTTATGTTTTCAAAATAATTGTCATGCACCTTCGCATTATCTACACAAGCAAGGGATAAGACGGCTCCGGCTTCAGGCGCGTTGATGACGCTGCATGAAGAAAATACCAGATCTTTTACCATTCCCGTAATGCTGCCGCCGGCGATGCCTGCTGTATAAGATGTATTCACCACTTGCCCTACATTACTGGCTACAATATGTGAAATCTGCACGTTACTGCAATAGGTAGCGGGATCAGATGGATTGTATACCATACTACCAAAAGTATTGGTCCAGCGTATACCTTCGCCAATTTCATCAAACGTAAGATGATCTAAAATTACATTATGTATAGCGGTTTGTACTTCCACGCAGTTCACCGGATTGTTTGCAAATTGCATACCCGTTATCCTTACATTATTTAATGCATCCAGCACTAAAGTATATCCCTGCCCGTCAAAGGTAACACCACCCGGTACTTTAGGACGGATTAAAAGAGGAAGATCACCGGTTATATTTATATTTTTTACATCGATGATGTAATAATTGTTCGAAATAATTTCAATGGTATCTCCGGGCTGCAGGGTAACCGGGGCAGATGCGCCATTCGGCCAGAAGTCGGAACCATCAATGGGTACCTGGTGAATACCCGGAGCACCTGTTCCCACTTCATACACATTACCCGTCAGATTGGGTATCGCTGCCGGCAGAACATTTGAGGGAGGAAAATTTGAAGCAGCTGCCATGGGTACTACCTGGTAGTAGTTATCGCTACCCGGCATTACGGTATTATCTTTATAGGTAAGCTCTTTGCCCGTATACAACGTTTCGTAATCTGCCATAGATGCGGTTGCCGCTCTCCTTAACTGGTATACGTAGGCGCCTGAAACCGGTAACCAATTCAGCACCTGTGACAGCGCCGTAGTGGTTCCCAACGACAAAGTGTCTTCACCTTCAAGGGTCTCAATATTCATCTGGATTGCCCATTCACTATCCGTATATCCATCGGCGATCGCTTTTACGCGAATATTGTAAAAGGTTTGTGCGTTTAATCCTTCTATAACATCTGATAGTGCAGTGCCAGCATAAGCAACTATGGCATTCTCAAAACTGCTTCCTGTACTATACTCAAGTATGTAGCTCCCGGCAGAGGCCACATTGGTCCATGCTGCTTCAATAGAGCTTTGAGTAACAGCACCGATGGTGAGCTCAGGTTTCGTGAGTTTTTGCGCTGCCGGTCCTTGTAAGAAATTGTATTGAATATACTCTACTACTTCCGTGGCGCTATTGAAGCTTGCCCCGGTTTTATCTCTAAAGTCAGTATAGAGATAAGGATGTGCGACTATATATCCTTCGATGGTTAAAGATATATGATCCTCTACGCTTACGAGTGCAAGCAGGCGATTGTTGACCGGTGCAATTAGCCTCCCGTTGAAGTTTACACCTCCTGCCCCGCCGGGTAAAAGTTGAATTACTGCCATAACTGTTTTTTTTATGTTTTTAAATGATGACTAGGTATAGCTACTTGTTTTATCAGCTGCCGGGACGGATGTTCAATACTTCATTGGTTCGCGTTCATAAGAAGCAGGTTGCAACTATCTGTTTAAATGGCAGAGTAGGTTGATAGCATTACAAAATTATCGGTCCTTATCTTTTCAAGACCGGGTATTTTTCCCGTAAAAAATGGTGAAAATTCTGTGCCCGGAAGTTATTTTAATGCCATATCGGTCTCTGATATATGCAAAAGATAGTCCCGGAATGATTGAATTGTGGTTTGGATTTAATTGGAGAAGTGCTGTATGGTAAATGGGAAATCCACTTATTGTGGTTTATTAATGAAGGACATAAACGTCCGATTGAATTGCAGCGTAAAATTCCCGGTGCTACATGGCGGGTGTTGAATATCCAGTTGAAAGAGTTGGAAGACCATGAATTCATAACAAGGAAAATTTATCCGGTTGTGCCGCCAAAAGTAGAATACAATCTTACAAAATTCGGGGAAACCCTGATATCCGTAATTGCTGCGCTGGGTAATTGGGGAGATAAAATGAGGATCGTTTACGGTCAGTTATTTTAAAACGTTTGAAATCCGAAAACCGGTAGTTCGCTTTTAGTGATCAACGCGCTGAAGCCGCTTACCCATCGGCCTCATCTCCGCAAGCATGATGGAATAGGCCACTCTATAATAGAGTTTTATCTCTGGAAATATATGCATAGCTTCAGGCTTTGAACAGAACATCCGAATTTACTTTAAAATGAAAGCCAGCTTTATTTTTATTGCCATTATCATGTTTACGGGCGATATAACCGCCTTCTGCCAGAAGAAAGATACATTGCTTGATATTTATATTTTGATGGGGCAGTCGAACATGGCGGGAAGAGGTAAGATGACTCCTTCATTAAAGGAGCTTAGGGATCCTGATGTTGTAGCATTGGACTCTCATTTTAATTGGGTAGAAGCCCGTCATCCCATTCATTTTGATAAACCGGGTATTGCAGGAGTGGGGCCTGGATTGTCTTTCGGGATTGCGATGGCCAAAGCCAGCCGCGGGAAAAAAGTTGGATTGGTTCCCTGCGCTGTAGGCGGCACTTCTATCGACAAGTGGAAGCCTGGCGCGTATGATGACGCTACGAAAACACATCCTTACGACGATGCAGCAGAAAGAATCAGGTATGCGATGACGCAGGGTACTATTAAAGGCGTAATATGGCATCAGGGAGAAGCTAACAGCTCACCCGATAAGATAAATAATTACCTGGTTAAACTAGAGGAATTGATACTGCGGGTAAGAACCCTGGTTGGAAACCCCGGCTTACCATTTATTGCAGGAGAATTAGGTGATTTTAGAGACCAGTATCAACATATAAACAAACTATTGGCCTTGTTGCCGGCCCAGGTAAAATTTACCTCCATTGCGAAATCGGACGGCCTGACTGATAAAGGCGACAAAACTCACTTTGATGGACTTTCTGCAGATGAATTGGGTAAGCGTTTTGCAAAAGAAATGATAAAGGTCAGCGCCCCACCTGTATTGAAATAATCGGAGAAGACCAGCCCCGGATCTTATGCAGGCTACATCGTTCCTGGCTGTAAGCCTGATTGTAGTATGTGGCATCGCGGCCGGCAGTGCATAACGCCGGTTAAAAGGAAATATTTTTTCAGCATGCGCTGCTCCTGAAGTGTGTTTCCCCGTGAGATGATATTCATATTAATACGTGCAACATACCTTCCATGCTTCAAAACATTTCAAACGTTTGAAATGCTAAGGCTGATTTTATTTGAAATAAATTACGCTACATTTATAAGGTATTCTTTAACTGGTCTGTATGTGTTGAACAACAACTAATATAGATCATGGCGCTTGCTTGAATTTACTGCTGAAAACTCTTTAAACTTAAACGACTGTTCGGCCAATCGAAGATTTCAGCTGACTTTTTTGAATGCTTATTGGTAAAAATTATGCTTGTCAGACTACTTAGTTTGTTTGCTGTCCTGTTTTGGGGAAGCACTGTAATATGCGCCCAAGACTCAGGCAGCATGGTTCAGGTAACGGGTACGGTTACTGATTCGGCCCAGACGCCGCTTTTAGGCGTATCGGTCAGTATTAAAAATAATCCGACGACAGGCACCAGTACCAATGCGGGTGGGCAGTACATTCTGGCAGTTCCTGCCGGTACTACGCTGGTTTTTTCTTTTGTCGGATTTCGTGATGAGGAAAGATTAGTGAGCGATTCTGCTTCGGTAATTAATGTGATGTTGAGCGCAAAAAATGCAAACCAGGACGAGGTAGTCGTAGTAGCCTATGGTACTCAAAAGAAAAAAGAAGTAGTTGGATCGCTCAGCACCGTTAACGTAGAAGATCTCAAAAAAGTTCCAACCAGCAATCTTACTACTGCATTAGCAGGGCGGGTAGCCGGCCTGATCGCTTACCAGCGAAGCGGTGAGCCAGGACAGGATAATGCTGATTTCTTTATACGTGGTGTTACCACTTTCGGATACAAAAAAGACCCCCTTATTTTAATTGATGGGGTTGAGCTTACAACAACTGACCTTGCAAGATTGCGGCCGGATGATATTGCCAGCTTTTCAATTATGAAGGATGCAGCCTCTACTTCTTTATACGGAGCCCGGGGAGCTAACGGCGTTATTCTTGTTACAACCAAGCGGGGAAAAACGGGTTCAGCTAAAATTGCAGCCAATTACGAAACCTCGATCTCACAGCCTACACAGAACCTGAAATTGGTAAATCCCGTAGATTATATGAGGTTATACAATGAAGCTGTTTATACAAGAAACCCTTTAGGTAACAGCACGCTTTATCCGGAAGAGAAAATAGAGAACACGGCGAATGGCGTTAACCCCTATGTATATCCTGCGAACGACTGGCTGAATTTGCTGTTCAAAAAGCAAGCCGTAAACCAAAGGGGAAATTTAAATGTAAGCGGCGGCGGATCAGTAGCCAGGTATTTTATATCGACCTCCTTCACACAGGATAATGGCATTTTGAAGGTTGACCGGCTTAATAATTTTAATAACAATATTAATCTTAAGAGTTACACTTTAAGATCAAATGTAGATGTGGATCTGACCAAGACCACACTTGTTTCGGTGAACCTGGCAGGCAATTTTGATGATTACAATGGACCGCTGCAAGGAGGCGCCGATGTGTATAGTGATATAATGCATTCTAACCCGGTAAGGTTCCCGGCATATTTCCCGGTTACACCGGAGTATGCTTATCTGAAGCATACGATGTTCGGCAATTACCTCGATGATGAAAACAGCACGGCTTTTTACCTGAATCCCTATGCAGAAATGGTAAAAGGATATAAGGATGACTCAAGGTCTTTTATGTCAGCGCAACTGGAAATTAAACAAAATCTGAACTTCTGGATAAAGGGATTGAACTTCAGAACTATGGCCAATATTAACCGGACTTCTAATTTCAGTCTTACCCGCCAGTACGTTCCTTTCTGGTACTCGGTAGCCGGTTACGACAAGCCGGGCAATTCTTACCGGCTTGTGAATCTCAATGCAAATGACGGAACAGAATACCTGAACTATGTTCCCGGAGACCGAAAGCTGGAAGCAGCGTTTTATATGGAGTCTGCATTAAATTACAATCACACTTTTGGTTCCAAGCATAATTTCGGGCAGATGCTTATTTACATTCTGCGTAATAAAATAACACAGAATGATGGAACTGATAACACGCTACAAACTTCTCTTCCAAGCAGGAACCTGGGATTGTCCGGTCGTACCACTTATAATTACGATAATAAATATTTTGCCGAGTTTGATTTTGGATACAACGGAACAGAGCGTTTCTATAAAAATCAACGGTTCGGTTTCTTTCCCTCTGTAGGCGTGGCGTGGCAAATTTCCAGTGAATCTTTCATGGAGAAACTGGAAGATGTTTTTAGTAATTTGAAGCTAAGGGGTACTTACGGCCTGGTGGGTAACGATGCTATTGGCGCGCCTTCCGACCGCTTTTTTTATCTCTCAGAAACCGATCCCAATAACACCGGCAGGGGAGCAGTCTTTGGTGAAAATAATACCTATTCACGTCCGGGCTACCTCATTAGCCGTTACTCTAATTTCAATATTACGTGGGAGAAGTCTTACCAGATGAATCTGGGCCTCGAAATAGGCCTGTGGAACAAACTCAACTTTATAGGAGAATATTACACCAATGACCGACGTGATATTTTGATGACGCGGCCGGATTTCTCAACTATGGGATTGTCTGCCACCAACCGTGCCAATGTGGGGCGTGCCAGAAGCAGGGGCATAGATCTTTCTTTGGATTACACCGAAAACTTCGAAAACGATTTCTGGGTTTCGGGTCGTGGTAATTTTACCTATACCAAAAGTAAATTTGTGGTTTATGAAGAACCGGAGTATCTCGAAACCTACAGATCGAGGGTAGGTTATGCGATCGATCAGCAATGGGGTTATATAGCAGAGCGGTTATTTGTGGATGATTACGAAGCAGCGAACTCACCCCGTCAGAATTTCGGAGTGTATGGCGGTGGCGATATTAAATATCTTGATGTGAATCGCGACGGGCAGATTACCGAAGCTGACCAGGTACCTATTGGATATCCAACGACTCCACAAATTGTTTATGGAGTTGGATTTTCTGCGGGCTTTAAATCTTTGGATATTTCAGCATTTTTTCAGGGTTTGGCGCAAGAGTCATTCTGGCTCAATGTAGCTGCCTATAATAGTACGAGCAATAAAGGGTCTACATTACCATTCGTAAGCCAGGGAGCCTTTTTACAGGCTTATGCCGATAATCATTGGTCGGAGGAAAATCAAAATGCTTATGCCTTATGGCCCAGGCTGAGCACTACCGTTATAAGCAACAATACGCAGCGCAGTACATGGTTTATGCGCGACGGAGCTTTTCTTCGGCTAAAACAGGCCGAAATTGGCTATTCGCTTCCCAGGCAATGGTTAAGCCGGATCAGAAGTTCTGCCTGCCGGATATATATAAACGCATCTAATTTGCTCACGTTTACAAAGTTCAGGCTTTGGGATGTTGAACAGGCCGGTAATGGTTTTAATTATCCTATTCAAAGGGTATATAATATAGGGTTCAGGATAAATTTTGACTAACATCTATTTTAGAAAATATAATGAAAGCTATTCATCTTTTAATTGCAGTGGTTACTGTTGCGCTGCTGGCTTCGTGCAAGAAATATCTTGATATTGTGCCTGATAACGTAGCCACAATCGAAAACGCATTTACACTACGAAAAGAGGCAGAAAAATATCTTTTTACCTGCTATTCCTACCTGCCCAGTAATGGTAATATAACCAATAACCCGGCCTTTACAGCCGGAGATGAGCTTTCGCTGGTGTATCCGCTCACATTCACTGCTCCAGGATATGAAATTGCACGCGGCAATCAAAATAAAGTAACACCCTACCTGAACTATTGGGACGGGGAAAGTAGTGGAAAAGACCTGTATGGCGGTATCAGGGACTGTAATATTTTTCTTGATAATATATCTAAAGTGCCGGATATGACAGAAGAGGAAAAGGCGCGGTGGATAGCCGAAGTAAAATTTCTAAAAGCTTATTATCATTTCTACCTGTTACGTATGTACGGCCCGATTCCCTTAATAAAAAGCAATTTGCCGGTGGATGCCGATAAAGAGCAGGCCAAAGTTTATCGTGATCCGGTTGATAGTTGCTTCAATTATATCGTTGAGCTTTTAGATGAAGCTAAAGATGTGCTTCCTGCTGTCATTGCCGATCCTGCTTCTGAGCTTGGCCGGCTTACACAGGCCATTGCCTATACGCTTAAAGCCAAAGTGCTCGTTACCGCTGCCAGCCCGTTGTTTAACGGAAATACTGATTATAGCAATTTTAAGGACAACAGGGGCGTTGCGTTGTTTAATACTACATATGATGCGTCCAAATGGCAAAGGGCGGTCACTGCATGTAAGGAGGCTTTGGATATATGTACGGCCGCGGGTTTAAAATTATACTACTTTACACCATCTGCTTCTGAAGGAAACTTTTCTGCTAATATGAAGCAGCAGCTCAATATACGGAATTCTATAAACGAAAGGTGGAATACTGAGCTGATATGGGGAAACACCAATAGCATGACGAACCAGCTTCAAACCTATTCTGTTCCCCGCGGTTTAGACCCGTCTTTAATAACCAATACTACCCCCTCGGGCCGCCTTGCGCCACCGTTAAAAATAGTAGAGCTTTTTTATTCCAAAAACGGTGTTCCGATAACCGAAGATAAAACCTGGAATTATCCTAATCGCTACGCACTTAGAACAGGCACCCGAAATGATAGCTCCTTCATTGGCAACAGTTATCAAACAGCCCAGTTGAATTTTGACCGCGAGCCAAGATTTTACGCTTCTTTGGGCTTCGATGGCGGTGTTTGGCTAGGGCAGGGGAAATATACAGAAGCAACCGCCTTTGTATTAATGGCGAAAGCCGGCCAGGCTGCGTCGGCAGTAACGGTAGCAGCCTATTCTACAACGGGCTATTGGACCAAAAAATATGTGCATTACCAGGATGTAATTGGCTCGGGTACTACGTTGTCTATCCAGAATTATGCCTGGCCCGAGATGCGGTTGTCAGATTTGTACCTGCTATATGCGGAAGCCCTGAACGAGGTGGAAGGACCTACGTCGGAAGTATTGAATTATCTGAACCAGATCAGGCAAAGAGCGGGCATCCCCACGGTTGAAGCCGCCTGGACCCAGTTTTCAACCAATCCGGGCGCTTATACCACCAAAAATGGGATGCGGGCTATTATTCACAGGGAGCGCGGAATTGAACTGGCGTTTGAAGGTTCGAGACTTTGGGACCTGAAACGATGGAAAGAAGCGATCACAGCTTTAAATGCACCTATTACCGGATGGACATTGGATCAAAGTTCAGCCGCAGGATATTACCAGCCAAGAACGATTTTTGTTCAGAATTTTTCATTAAAGGATTATTTCTGGCCAATTAAAGATATTAATACAATTATCAATAGAAACCTGGTGCAGAACCCGGGATGGGATTAGTAATTGGACAAGGTAAAACGAATTTGCCATGAGTTTAAAGAATGTAATTGTTTTTGCAGCAATTTTAATTAGTGCTGCTGGCTGTAAGCAGGAAGATATGCTTACACATACCAACAGCGCTACGCCAGCGCCACAAAACGTCAGCAATATACAGGTGATCAACAAGCCGGGCGGAGCGGTGCTTACCTATAAGCTGCCCAATGATCCCAATTTGCTGTATGTAAAGGCAAAATATGAGCGAAGGCCGGGAGAAATTGTGGAAACAAAAACCACTTATTTTTCCGATTCGCTGTTTATAGAAGGCTATGGCGATACCAATGAACATCAGGTTCAGGTAATTTCCGTTGGCAAAAACAATAAAGAATCGGATCCGCAGGTAGTAAGTATACGGCCGTTAACTCCCCCGGTGATTTTGGCTTACCAGACTCTCAATCTTACTGAAACCTTTGGTGGCGCTGTTACAAAATTTAAAAACCCGGCTGTAGCGAATCTGGCCCTGGTATTCCTGGCCGATTCTACCGGTCGCAACGATTGGTATACCGTAAATACACTTTTTACGAAATCTGATTCGGGAGCTTTCTCTATACGGGGATTCCCTCCGTTACCTAAACGTTTTGCCATGTTTGTAAGGGATAGATGGAGTAATAAGTCAGACACCATAATAAAAACACTTACGCCACTTGAAGAATCCATGCTTGATAAGTCAAAATTCCGGGAACTGAGGTTGCCTACAGATAACTGGCAGGGCCACACTTTCAGTGGTATTATACACCCTATGACTATGTTATGGGATAACATCTGGAACAATGGCGGCAACGTTTTTCATACTATTCCCAACTCCGGCATCCCGTCCTGGTTCACATTTGATCTGGGAGCCAAGTATGCTTTCAGCCGGTTTAAATTTTACCACCGTGCCGGAACGAACGGAGACCTGTATAATAATGCAGACGTTAAGAGGTTTGAAATATGGGGCAGCAATAATCCCAATGCCGACGGATCCTGGGCTAGCTGGGATTCCATAGGCACATTTGAGTCTTTTAAGCCCTCAGGATTGCCGCTGGGCCAGGTGAGTGCCGAAGATATTCAGTTTGCAAGGGTTGACGGCGAAGATTTTGACTTTCCCCTGGGAGCAGGCGCCTACCGGTATTTGAGGGTTAAGATACTACAGGTTTGGGGCACACCACAGATGTTTTATATTTCTGAGTTTACCTTTTGGGGATCTCCAAGACCCTGAACCGAAATTTTATAAATGAAACGTTTTTATATGGAGCGATATAAATTTTTAAATGGAATTATTGCCTGCTGTGTTATCCTGGTAGCCGTTTCCTGTAGTAAGATGGACGATACCTACAGGCAGTTTGTTGTGCCTGATGGGTTAACCTACGTGGGTAAGGCTAACCCCGTTTTTATAAATTCCGGCAGGAAAAGAGTAAAGATCAGCTGGCTGAGGGGAACAGATCAAAAATTAACTATGGCAAGGATATACTGGAATAACAGAGCTGACTCCCTGGATGTGCCTGTAACCGCCACTAACCCGTTGGATACTATTTCGGTATTTATCAATAATCTTGGCGAAGGCTCTTATTCCTTTTTTATTTACACGTACGATGCCAACAAAAACAGTTCTATTAGGGTGGATGCGCTGGGCGTTGTTTATGATACCACTTACGAACGCTCCTTATTAAACCGCGTTGTTACCGGTGTACGCAAGGCTGGCGACACAGCCATAGTCAGTATTCTCACTTTGGATACTACTTCCCTGGGTACCCGTTTTTCATATCTCAATCGGGCAGGTAATCAGGTTGATCTTTTAGTGCGCCGCGATTCTCTGAATGCTCGCCTGCCTGATATCAATACTGATACCAGTTTTACTTATGTTACACTGTATAAACCAGATAGAAGCAGTTTGGATACTTTTTATACTTCTTCCGGAATATATCCCAGAAGGTAAATTTGCAGGGAGTTGACAGTCCGGTGTAGTATTGATATTGCCTGCCTAGCGAAACCATTAATAAGGGTGTTGGTGGCGGGCATAGGCACTTTAGGATTGCTTTATATCATCGTTGTGTTCAGTTTGCCGTTATAATTTTTAATATGCCCTGAAATGAATCAGGGCATGTTTTCTCATCTGTAAACAGAGAGCGCTTACTTATTCACCTGTAATAAAACCCTGCCTTTGAGCCTTCCTGGTTCGTACCGGGGTCCCATCCATTTTCACGATCTTGGGAATAAAGCGTCCCACAATATCTACAAGCGCTTTTTGTCCCTTCATCACTTCTTCGATGTTTTTGTATGCGAAGGGTGCTTCATCCAATCCCCCGCCTAATAGTGTTACCCCATGTTTTTGCAGCTCTTCTCTTAATTGTTTATCCGTGATGCTCTGCAGTGCTTTGGTACGGCTCAGTTTTCTACCGGCGCCGTGAGAGGCTGAGTATATAGAAGCGGCTTCTCCTTTTCCTTTTACGATAAATCCCGGTGCCGTCATACTTCCAGGTATAATACCCAGCACATTTTTACCCGCAGGCGTAGCGCCTTTACGATGTACGATCACTTCTTTACCATCGAGTATTTCTTTCCAGGCAAAATTGTGATGGTTTTCCACCATTTTTAAAGGTTGGCGGCCTAACTGTTTCGCAATTTTATCATGTATGATATGATGGCATGCAGAGGCATAGTCTCCGGCCAGGTTCATGGCCAGCCAGTATTCCTGTCCTTCCGCTTCCGCCATGCCCAGCCAGGCCAGGTTTTTTGCTTCCTGCGGTAGCCTTCTTTTACTGATCGCCACTTTCGTATAGTGATTGGCAATATTGGCGCCCAGACCTCTTGAACCCGAGTGCGATAATAGTCCCAGGTACGTCCCCGCAGGCAGTTGCAACGTGTTATCAGCTTCATTAATGTTCACCTCGCCAAATTCAACGAAATGATTGCCACTTCCGCTGCTGCCTAATTGCTTCCAGGCACGGCCATGCAACTGCTTTAATAATGGCAGTAGTCCAAAAGCCTCATGGTCCATTACCTCGTGGTCGGCCGCCTGTTTAAACTGGGCGCCGCTACCAAATAATGTCGCTTCGTTGATCTCCCTCGCGAAATAATGCTCGCGTTGTACCAGCTCCTGCGGATTAATGTCAAAAATACTCAGGCACATCCGGCAGCCAATATCCACGCCAACACCGTAAGGGATTACAGCGTTTTCAGTAGCCAGTACGCCTCCAATAGGCAAGCCGTAGCCATGATGGGCATCCGGCATTAGTGCGCCCGCTATGGCTACAGGGAGTTTGGCCGCCGTATACATCTGGTGCATCGCTCCCTCTTCAATATGTTCCTGCCCGAAAATATTAAATGGGATACCTGTTTGATTTAGCGAAATACTATTGTGCTCCAACTCCTGTTGCGGCAACAGCTGACTGGCAATGGTTCCCAATACCTCATCAGTGCTATAGTCCTGAGGTGAAGCCAGTATTTTGCCTAAAACAGCCAGCGCTGTTTCTTTACTCTCATGTTTGTATGCTTTTTGCATTACATGCATAGCGATTGAAATAACAGGTCCCTCAGGATAGCCTATATTTCTCAATTCTTTTCCGGTTAAGCTTAATTTGCTCATAAAATATTTTTTTTAAACGGAAGCATATCCCGTTCCTTGATAATGTAAAATTGAAGTATTACTGTGCAATGTTTTTGCACAGTTTATTTTTTTTGTTGGCAGCTGTTGGCTTACGCTGCCGGTGTTGTTCGAAATGTAATTATAGTACACGCATAGCAAATGTTAATACCCGGTTGAGGAATAAGTAACCCTGATTGCGGTATTTTTAAGATGAAAATCCAATTCCCAAACGAATGAAGAAAAAATTTTTGGCAGGAGCATGCCTTGTTTCATCCAGAACCTCCGTCAGTTATGATCGGGGTAAGCGTTGTTTCTTACAACCGCAGTATTTACAAATTGTACAGTGTAACAAGTGATTCGCGTTAATTCATATACCTGTTCCCATAAAATACATCTACTGTTTTTATATTTCCAACAATGTGCAGGTTGAATAAATCCATATCTGCTGCTGGTATCCAAAGCTCATTGTGCTGAACAGCTCCTGCATTTTGTACAGGATACTTGCTAATGAACTCGCTGTCTACATTGAATTGTGTAACATAGCCAACGTAATCGGAAAAGGGATCATTAGTATTCCACTCGCGTGCAATTTGCTGTGCATACTCAAGATTAAGCACTGGGTAGAATATAGGTTGCCAGTCCAATCTTGGCGGAAACTCCCGAAAACCGGATTCCCGTATCAATTTCATTTCTGTCCAGCCAACTGGTCGGAATAGTGTTATTAAATTTTTCATTTCAATTTTTATAATGTTTTACCGCTCATCCTAAACCCAATTGCCTTTTGATCTTCAACTGGTTCGGCTGCCGTATGCTGGTTGGCGATCTCTGCGATGGTCATCGGCTCATTGATCAGGGTGTCGAACCCTAAATGCTTGCTCAATACCTGTGCTTTATTAATGCCCAGCTTTCCAAACTCGTACCGGGCGATCAACCTTCCTTTTCTTAATAGTGCGCTGTCGATGGCCGATAAGGAGCTGTTAAACGTGCAAATGATCTGTACATTGAGAAAATCGGCCAGAAGACCATCTGATACATTCAAGAGGTTAGACACGGCACTGTTACTGTTATATTTCCGGCTCATAATAATCTGTTCCGCATCTTCTATAATGAGTACCGTTTCCGGATTGTTGACTAAGAGTTCTATAAAATCCGGGTTGGTAATATTACCTGCAACAGAGGGTGACAGAAACAGCACCCGTTTTTTTATCTTTCCAACCAGGTGTCGCAGGTAAGTGGTTTTGCCGGTACCCGGTAATCCGTGTAATAATACAATACCTTTATCCTTCTTGCTTTTCAGGCGTTTCACTATAGTGGCATCTGCCTCTTTGAAATCATCTTCATAAAACAGTTCCAGGTCTAACCTGGTCCTCTTTATTTCCATTTCTCTTAAGAACATGCGACTTCCCTGCTGAATAACGAGGTTGATCTCCAGTGGCTGTCTTTTGTTGCGCTCCTGGTAACTTTTTAGCAAAGTAGTAAGTTTCATGATCAGATCACTCTGGTTGCCGTCGTGCAATATTTCGCAATAGCTGTCATCGAGCTCTACGATACAGGCATTATTCAACAGGAAGACAGCTTTACTGTATTGATACTTTCCTTTAGCCCTTTTAAACCAATGTTGTTGGTATATCTGAGCCGTATATGCCGTGAGCAATTCTTTTACTTGGGAGAAAGCCCTGGCTCCGTCTACCTGGTGCATATAGTGTGTGCTGGGTATATGGCTGAACTCATGCATGTACAGCACGCGTGTATCTATTTGGCTTCCGTCAAAGATGCCATTCAGGTTCATTATTTTTTGTTCTGTTGATTTCATTGTACCATTTTATTAGCGCAACTGGTGCTGGCAAATGCATATGGCTTTGCACGGAATGCAAATCCCTGGCCTGTTACAAAACCCATTGCTTCTTTTAATGCGTCATTACTTTTAAAATAGGTGTCAGTATTGATATCGGCATGTATTTCGAATGGTGTGCAAAATGCGTTGAATATACCATGCAGCTCAAAAGCGACATCCATACTTTTGTTTACTTCGGATAGCATCCGTTCTTTAATGCTCATCTTGTACCTGATCTTTTCGGAGCGGATCAACATGAATCCGCCTTTCCCTTTCCTGATAAATACAATTACGGTGGCAAAGGCGGTTTCACTACCTTTAACCTGGCTGTCTGTACCTATGCATACTTTTATGTCATGGCCGGCGGCTGCTTCCAGCGCCAGCCGGTGCTTTACAGCCTCCTTAATAGAATGCTGCAATCTCGTTCCGTTTAATGTACGCCATTGCTGTTTCATGTTTTTAATGTTAAATATTATTAGTGGTGCCCAAAGGATTCGAACCTTCTTTGACGGATTTTCAATCCGCTGCATAGACCCTCTCTGCCAAAGCACCTTTTGTATCATTGAGTTGCCAACTCTTTTTTATTTTTTATATTCTTTTTATGTTGTTGGCTTAGCAGGAGTCGAACCCGCATCTCTTCATCCGTATTGAAGTATTCTGTCATTAAACTATAAGCCAGTTTTGTACGGCTTTCAGATTTGAACTGAAAACGATCATCCGCTACTTACCTTTCAAAAAGAAAGGGGGATGAACATGTTGCCATTACACTAAGCCGTATTGGTTGACACCGGGACCCGAACCCTGTTCTCCATATTCACAATATGGCGCTTTAACCTGTTAAGCCAGGACCAACATGATGAATGATCCCGGAGTGAAAAGATCGCATGGCCTCCTGCATCCTGCGGCCCATGCTGATCGTTCACTGCCATGTTTATCAGGTGTTTTCATGCAGGTTGTCAACGGAGCTGTATTTCGGCCGGATGCCTGCTGTCTTCATGGGCTGCATGAGATTCAGGCATTGCTTCATTCGTGCCTTCTTTTCTTAAAATAATTCTTAATAGATGGTAGATCCCCATAATAATTAATAAGTACATCATAGCGTTTGTTTTTAAAATAAAAACCCGATCTGAAACAGACCGGGTTTACTCAATGATAGGTATATGAAACTATCACTTTGAAGGAGGAGTCCGGTACTGTAGTATATGGTTGGGTTTTATGAAGGCAAAGCATATCCATTCAGCAGTAAGGTATACTGTTGTGCCAGCTTCATAAAAGCGATGCCTGTTGTGTCGGGTATTGTTGTTTTTAAGTTTACATAAAATCATTTTTCATTTCCAGTTTTTGATTTGCCGGGCATAAAAAAGCCCCGCCTGTTGGGGCGGGGCCTGTATGTCCTCAATGCTTTTCGTTAATAAAACGCATGATACATCAATAGCCCAGCCCCGCTGTAGCCCAACGGGCTAAAGCATTTCGCTGAATTAATATGTATTGTGCGTTGCATTGTTATTGTTTTTATTTGCTGAGCAAAGGTGAAATAAAATTTTCAAACTAACTAAATTTCTAAAAAAAATCCGAAAGTTTTTTCTTAATACTACAAAGAAGAAAAGGTAACCGTTACCTTTCGGAAAAATAAAAAATATTGCTGGCCTGCTATTATATAGCAACCCCGTTGATTATACTATTATAAACCTGCGCCGGCCTTTTCATAATACGGTTAATAAGTAATGTCGGAGTTGGATATAACATGAGCCATTTGTTGATAATGTCCCCCGCTTTCAATTTTGTACCAATCAGGTAGCAAGTAATGCCCGGAGCTTTACCTGCTTGGAGTGCAAAGGAAATTATTCCGATGCAGCTCCGGTGAAATGCGAATAAGGTATTTAATCATAAAATTCCTGTAAATATTTGCAAAGATTTTGTTGTAAACCAATACAGTTTTAATTTTCCTGTTTTCGAACCGAATTGATAACAGATGAATTATAGAATTTTGATGTTCAAATGCTGTCTGCTTTTTGCTGCTGTATTGCTCTCAGGAGCTGTGTATGCGCAAAATGTAGTGGCACAGCTGGAAAATTATGCCACTAAGTTCAGCCCTGAACGGGCATACCTGCACTACGATAAATCGTCTTACTCTCCCGGTGAAACCATCTGGTTTAAAGCTTACCTGCTAAACGAGGTAGGTACGGCTACAGAGAGCAAAAACTTTTATGTAGACTGGATCGATGATAAAGGGAAGATCCTCCAACATACAGTAGCTCCCCTGGTAGATGGGCGTACCAACGGGCAGTTTGATATCCCGGCGGAATACACCGGTCGGTATATATCTGTAAAAGCATATACCAGCTGGATGTTGAATTTCGACTCCTCTTTCCTGTATAAAAAGACGATCCATATTTTAAACAAGGATTCGCTGAAAGCGATGCAGAAACCGGTGATCAAACCCGTGCTGGATTTCTTTCCCGAAAGTGGTGATTTGGTCTCAGGGTTTCCTAATAAAGTAGCTTTTAAAGCTATCGACCAGTGGGGCCGGCCGGTGAAAATAAAGGGTATAGTAACGGGAAGTGACGGTAAAGCTGTTGACAGCCTCCGGGTTCAACACGATGGTATGGGCTTTGTGCTGCTGAGTCCATCTGCCGGGTCTTCCTTCACTGCAAAATGGAGAGACGAGCAGAATAAAGAATACACAACGCCGTTCCCGGAGGTTAAAAAAAGCGGTGCGCATTTGCAGGTAAAGGTTTCGCCGGGTAAAAGAGAATTCAGGGTCAACCTTTCTCCCGATATTGCTGCTGCGTCAGACAGCGTTTACCTGGTGGGTACCATGTATCAGCATCCTGTATTTACCATAACCAAGTCAACAAAAGGCGATATTATGGGGATAGTGCCTACCGCCAATTTGCCTTATGGCGTTTTAACAATTACGGTGCTGGATAAAACGTGGAAACCGCTGGCAGAGCGTATCACTTATATTGATAACAATGCGCCTTATATTTTTAAGCCTGAAATGGAAGTGGTGCGCTGGGGATTGAGCTATCGCGCACGCGATGAGGTGAAGATCACCGTTCCGGAGAATGTGGCTTCTTCATTATCTGTATCAGTAACCGATTTAAGCATTGACGCGGATAGCAGCGATAATATATTGTCCACCCTGATGCTTACCAGCGAGCTGAAGGGCAAAGTGCATAATGCTGCCTGGTATTTTACCAATCCTTCTGAAGATAAGCAGCAGAAACTGGATCTAGTTATGTTAACTAACGGCTGGCGCCGGATTAACTGGCAGCAAATTGCTTCCGGTACCATTCCTAAGGTGATTTACCCGAGAGATACCTCGTATATGTCTTTATCGGGTACTGTAACCGGCATCATGCCCGGGTCGATAGGTGACGGCGCGGCCGCCATGATGATCCTGACACAGAAAAACCAGCAGAACAAAATGTTGCTGGTGCCGGTACAAAGAAACGGCACTTTTAATGATCCCTCGGTGATACTTTTTGATACCGCCCAGGTTTATTACCAGTTTCAGGACAAAAATCTTAAAGGCGCCACCGCGCAGTTTTTACCCAATAAGCTGCGCACGCCTCCTGTAGGCAGGTTTTACAGTAATTCAATATTCCCCGATACCAGCGGACTATGGAGGCACCTGCAGCTTTCCGCTGAGTTTAGTGATAATATACAAAGAAGCAAGTATAAAGAACTGGAAGCTGTTACCATTCAGGCTAAGGCCAAGCCCGTGATCGATCAGATGGACGAAAAATATTCATCCGGGTTGTTCAGTGGCGGCGATGCCATCCGTTTTGACCTGATCAATGATAAGTTTGCAATGGTGGGCGATATATTTACTTATCTGCAGGGCAAAGTGGCGGGGCTGCAGATTTCCGGTCAGGGTGCCGGTGCTACTTTAAGCTGGCGCGGCGGCAGCCCGCAGTTGTATGTAGACGAAGTACCTTCCGATGTAAGCATGGTGTCTTCTATCAATATAACCGACGTGGCATTTATCAAGGCCTTCCGTCCGCCATTTATGGGGGGCTTTAACGGAGGTAATGGAGCCATTGCAATATATACCAGGAGAGGTGATGATGTAAAACGTGATCCGGGCGCCGGTATACCAAGCGCCAGGGTTGAAGGGTATACCAATATCCGGGAGTTTTATTCGCCCAAGTACCTTACCACTGAGCCCGCGCCCGGGGCCGACAGGGATGTAAGAACAACCCTTTACTGGAATCCTAACGTTATTATCGATCCGCGAACCAAACAGGCCGTAATTTCATTTTATAATAATGACGTAACAGACGCTTTCAGAGTAGTGATAGAAGGAATGACCGAAGATGGCAAAATTGCGCACCTTGAAGAGCGGATGGAATAGCGAATAAGGTATTAACAGAAATGGAAAAGTCCCGGGGAGAATAGCTTGCCGGGACTTTTTTATGTTGCGGAACTAAGGCAATAACTCAACACCATCTAATACGATAGATTCTGCATTAATACCGAGGCTGATAGAGCCTGCATAGTCGTAGTTGTAAGGTGAATACGACTCAGAAATGCTCGATATCATAGCTTTTTTGAGCAGGGTTTCTTTTTTAGCATCCTTCCCGTAGTTATCCGTCATGGTAACCAGGATGTCGTAAGTGGCTTTTTTGTTTTTGATAGCGAGCAGTAGATCCTTATCCAGTTTAACCGGTGTAACGGAGTAATAAATGTATTTTTTAGGTGCGTAAGAACTGTCTTCTTCATAAACTTCTCTGTTAATACTATAACTGGCTGAAGCCAGCACCGTTTTAACGGTTTTACCATTCAATGTAAAGCTCATTTCAATGGAATAGCGTTTTTCATTCTGCGCTTCTAAATGACTGGTCCATAAGGTTAATAACAGCAGGATGACAGATAAGGTAAACTGTTTTTTCATTTGTCGACTTTTGAGTATTAGATAATTGGCAACGAAAATATATTTTTCCTATTCAGCGCCGGTAATCTTATTACCTTTGAATACATTATTTTTTTATATGAAGAAAATTTTACTCAGTTTAAGCCTGGGCTTACCTTTTGTAGTGTTTGCCCAAACCCCCACTGCTACGATTAAAGGCACATTAAAAAATATAAAAGAGGAAGTGCCCTTCCTGTTTTATTCTTACCGGAATGGCGATGATGTGGTAAGAGATAGTGTGCCCGTTAAAAATGCAATGTATACCATATCGGCCGAGGCCGACATGCCTTTGATGATCAACCTTTCTATTATCAGTCCCTCCAAAAGGGGTACGAGTAATAGTGCCGCGTCAATATTTATAGAAAAGGGCATAAATACTGTGGTTTCAGTAGATTCTTTTTCAAATATCTCCGTGAAAGAGTCTAAGGCTAATGCAGAATTTTCAAAACTGAAATCAGCAATTAAGCCTTTCCAAACGCAAATGCGTGAGCTAACGGCAAATTACCCTCAGTACAGGGCGGCTAATGACACGGCTGCTATGAGGAAAATTGAAGAAGGATATGAAGCGCTGCAAAATAAAATGAATGACGAAGTGTATGGAGCATACGTAAAAGCCAATCCCTCATCGCCGGTTGCTTTATACGCCCTGGGGCAATATGCAGGATACGACATAGATGTTGCTAAGATAGAACCCTTGTACAATTCGTTGTCGGCTGCAACGCGCAATACTGCTGCCGGCCAGCGTTTCGGCAAAAGGATCGCTATTGCGAAAGCAACAGCAATTGGCGCTATTGCTCCGGATTTTTCGCAGGCAGATACCTTGGGTAAAATGGTTTCCCTTAATTCTTTCCGCGGCAAATATGTACTGGTGGATTTCTGGGCCAGCTGGTGCGGGCCTTGTCGTGCCGAAAACCCGAATGTGGTTGCCGCGTTCGACAAATACAAAGACAGGAATTTTACTGTATTGGGGGTTTCATTAGATGATGAGGAAAGAGAGGGTAAAAAGAAATGGCTGGCTGCTATCGCCAAAGATCATTTAACCTGGACGCATGTTTCTGACCTTCAATTCTGGGATAATGCCGTAGCCAAACAATATGGTATACAGGCCATCCCTCAAAATTTTTTATTGGATCCTTCAGGTAAAATAGTAGCAAAGAATATAAGAGGAGAAGAGCTGCAGGCAAAGCTGGCAGAGCTGATCAAATAGAAATAGGTGATAAAAGTTTAAAATGCCCCTGTTTACAGGGGTATTTTTATGCAAACGATTGATCAGTGTTTTCTATTGAGGCATTAATAAATTTGTTAAAGCCCTAAATAAAAAATTGTATGAATAAGTTATTATCATTTTGCTATTTGCTGTTCTTAGTAAGCATTGTTCATGGTCAGGCAGTACAGTTGCCCATGGGCGGCAATGCATGGGCATTGGAAAATGCAACCAGTTTACGAATCCGGAACAATGGGGTTACACGCTGGCAGGAGGATAATACAGGTTTCACAGCATACATCAGGACAACCCAGCCCGGATCTGTTAAAGTTTGGCTGGAGACAGATAAGGCGTCAACAGCTTCGGAACTATCGGTTTCGATTTCAGGAAGCACCAAAAACATAGCAGTTAAAAGTGGTGATACATTGCATTGGGCCGGCGAGTGGAAGTTAAAAGACAGCGGTTATGTAGCTATTGTGGTAAAAGGGCTCAGAAAAACAGGGACGGAGTATCCCAACGTTAAAGCGCTAAAACTGGAGGGTACCGCCCTAACAGACCGAGCCAGTTATACCAAAAATAATGAAGGCAATTTTTTTCATTGGGGTAGAAGAGGGCCCTCGGTGCACATGAATTACCAGTTGCCTAAAGATATTAATGCAGAATGGTTTTATAACGAAGTTACAGTTCCCCCGGGTAATGATGTATTGGGATCGTATTTTATGGCCAACGGGTTTGGAGAGGGTTATTTTGGAATGCAGGTAAACGGTCCTTCGGAGAGACGGGTGCTGTTTTCTGTGTGGAGCCCTTTTCATACGGATAATCCCAAGGCGATCCCGGAAGATCAGAAAATTAAGATGCTGAAAAAAGGGGAGGACGTGTATACCGGGGAATTTGGAAACGAAGGTTCGGGCGGACAAAGTTTCCTGAAATACAACTGGAGGGCCGGGGAAACACAGAAGTTCTTACTTCGCGTAGCGCCTGATGGCGAAGCCCATACTATTTATACCGCTTATTTTTTCGATCATGAGAAGAATAACTGGAGGCTGATCGCCAGTTTTAGAAGACCCAAGCTGGCTACTTATTTAAAACGACCCCATTCTTTTTTAGAGAACTTTAACCCCGACATGGGAAATGTTGAACGTAAAGTATATTTTGGTAACCAGTGGGTGCGCGATACAAAAGGCGAATGGCATGAGCTGACTCAGGCTACTTTTACAGCCGACAACACTGCACGCGTAGGTTACCGCAAAGACTACGGCGGAGGTGCCAGCGAACAGCAGTTCTTTTTAAGAAACTGTGGTTTTTTTAACGATTATACCCCTTACAATCAGCCGTTGGAACGTAAACCTACCGGTAAAAAACCAACGGTGAACCTGGATCAGCTGCCGTAGGTAGCCGTTTTAATAATGAGTCTGCCTCTTGTTCAAACAGGAGGCTTTTTTTATATAATTTTAATTCGCATCTGGTACCGGTGCATATCTTTATTCTTCATTATTGAAGTATAGCTTATAGTATCTGCCTTTGCTATCTTCGCCGTGTTCGATCATTTCACGGTTGCCATGAATATAAATGTGGAAGTTCTTGTCCAGTTTGATCACACTTTTATAAGCCCTGTTCTGGCTTTTTACTGCTGCAGGTGAAATAGAAAAGTTATCCGCTATTTCAATATCCCTTTCGGCTACATAATGCTGTTTGTATTTGTCGAAGCTTTCAATAAAATCCTGGTGGTGCAGCACTTCGTTGTTAAAGGTCTCCTGGTCAAAATGTTGTTTCTCTTTAAAAAAAGCCATGCTTCGGTTCAGCATGTCCGCCTGGTCGGCCTTGGTTACATTATATTGTTCTGGTAAATGTTCTACAACATAGGTTTTATACAGCGCCATGGTGCTCTCGGTATTGAAATACTGGTCTTGCCTCTGCTGTATACGTAAAAAGCTATCTGTCCAGTAACGGGCTTCGGCCGATTTGCTTTTAGTATCCACTACCGACACGATAAAGCCGTTTTCCCGGTCGGTATTATAGATCATGCATCCTTTGTCCAGCTTGTTGATGTTAATGCCCTGCTCACTTTCCACTTCAAATGCATCTTCAACAGGAAGCACTTTTAAAAAAGGTTCTTTCTGTTCCGATTTGAAAATGCCAATAGCATCTACTGTTTCGCCGTTTAACAAACCTTCCCTGAAGTAAACCACGTACAGTTCACCACCTTTCACATTGGGATGATTGCCCAGGTTGTACAAATGCTGTGCGAGTTGCTTGGATTGTAGCAGTGTTTGTTCAGGATTGTCGAATATAGCACAAACGGATTTCCACACATCGTTATTGCTGATATGCCCTTCGCTGAAGAATTGAAAATACTCTTCAGATTTGAAAGGCGTTAGGAAATATTTGATCAGCAGATCCTTTACTTCAGGGTCGAGCACCAGCTCTTTTTTAGACAGGGTTAAATATTCTCCTTCAGATTCGTTGCCAACATTGTGAACGGCGATATGGGTGATGGAACTTCCTTCGAAATACTGCATGTGATCTTTTTAAAGGGTTGCAAGGTAAAGAAATGTTGGGAAGTTGAGCGGGGTACACTGAGAAGTTGACAAGTTGATAGGCTGAAAGCTCTTCCATAATGGCACCAGTTTCATGTCATTTTTTAGTTTTACCCGAAAAGATGTCCTATTTTAGATGAGCTATAAATAACGAGCCGATACCTTTTCTAGTTTTGCCAAATTAATTCATATGAAACGCAGGAAATTTCTTCATTCTTCTTTTTCGGTAGCAGCAGGTATTGCAGCAATCGGCGCAAATGGGTCGACCGGCAAAGAGGCTGCAATATCAAAGGAAGTGTATGAATGGCGCGAGTATGAATTGTTATTTGGCGCCGATAGAAGCGTGCTGGAACATTATTTCAAAACAGCATTGATACCTGCATTCAATAAATACGGCGTAAAAACAGTAGGTGTGTTCAGGGAATGGAAAGAGTCGGAACCGGCCAGGTTTTATTTACTGATTCCTTATTCTTCTTCGGAAAGCTATTTCACTGTAAACGATATGGTAAAAAAAGACCCTGATTATATTAAGAGCAGCACCGCTTATAATAATGTACCGGCCGGTAAACCCATCTATAGTCGTTTTACGGCCACCCTTATGACCGCGTTTGACGGCTGGCCGGTATTAGCTGTACCGGCAGGTGCATCCCGGATATTTGAATTAAGGACCTATGAGGGCTATAGCGAAGATGCAGTAAGAAGGAAAATAAAGATGTTCAATGATGGCGAGTTCCCCATTTTTAAAAGGGCAAAATTGAACCCGGTGTTTTTTGGCGAGGTAATAGCGGGCGACAGGTTACCTCGCCTCACTTATATGATTACCTGTAATAATATGGAAGAGCGCGACAAAGGATGGGCGGCCTTTGTCGCTGATACTGAATGGAAAAGGTTGATAGCTGATCCTCAGTATGCCAATACAATTTCTAAAATCAGCAACAGCTTTCTGGTTCCTGTGCCCTATTCCCAGGTTTAGATGCTCTGAAGCTTTTTTGTTCGCAGGGTGGCGTCCGCAAAACCTCCTATTATATAGCATTCCGGTCATCGTATTTTATCGTACCTTTGCACGCCTCCAAAGAGGTTTTAGAGTATGAAGCATATTAGGAATTTCTGCATTATTGCACATATCGACCATGGTAAAAGTACCCTGGCGGACAGGCTTTTACAGCAAACCAATACTATCAGCGACCGGGAGATGATGGACCAGGTATTGGATGATATGGACCTGGAGCGGGAGAAGGGAATTACGATTAAAAGTAAGGCTATCCAGATCAATTATAAATCTAAGGCAGGGGAAGATTACACGCTGAACCTGATCGATACGCCCGGACACGTGGATTTCAGCTATGAAGTAAGCCGGGCGCTGGCTGCCTGCGAAGGAGCTTTACTGCTGGTTGACGCTACGCAGGGCATTCAGGCTCAAACTATTAGCAATTTGTACCTGGCTATTGATAATGACCTGGAAATTATCCCGGTGATCAATAAGATTGATATGGACGGTGCAATGATCGAAGAGGTAAAAGACCAGATCATTGACCTGATAGGCTGTAAACCCGAGGAGATTTTACTGGCCAGCGGCCGTACCGGTTTGGGAATTGACGAAGTGCTGGAGGCGATTGTTGAAAGAATTCCGGCTCCTGAAGGTGATGAAACAGCGCCGTTACAGGCGTTGATCTTCGATAGTGTTTTTAATAGCTTCCGGGGTATTATCGTATACTACCGTATTTTAAACGGCACTATTAAAAAGGGCGATAAGGTAAAATTTGTAAGCACCGGGCAGGAGTATGAGGCAGACGAAATTGGTATTCTTAAGCTCAAGATGACCGAAAAGAAGGAGGTAAAAGCCGGTGATGTAGGTTATATTATAACAGGTATTAAAAATGCCAAAGAGGTAAAAGTAGGAGATACTATTACTTTAGCATCAAATACCAACCCCGAACAGATCAAAGGCTTTGAAGAAGTAAAACCGATGGTATTTGCGGGTATTTACCCGGTGAATACAGATGAGTTTGAAGAGCTGCGCGACTGTATGGATAAGCTACAGTTAAACGATGCTTCCCTGACTTTTGAGCTGGAAACTTCACAGGCGCTGGGCTTTGGTTTCAGATGCGGATTTTTAGGAATGCTGCACATGGAGATCATCCAGGAACGTCTCGAGCGGGAGTTTAACCAAACGGTGATCACAACGGTGCCGAACGTGAGCTTTATTGCTTATACCACCAAGGGAGAGAAGATCATTGTAAATAACCCGTCTGAGTTTCCTGATCCCGTTAAAACAGACCGTATTGAAGAGCCGTTTATTAAGGCTCAGATCATTACCAAGCCCGAATACATTGGTAATATTATGACACTTTGCCTGGGGAAACGTGGGTTGTTAATTAACCAGAGTTACCTGACCACGACAAGGGTAGAGCTGATATTTGAAATGCCTTTAACGGAGATCGTATTTGATTTTTATGATAAGTTGAAATCCCAGACAAGGGGATATGCTTCATTTGACTATCATCCTATAGGCTATCGCGATAGTGATATTGCCAAAATGGATATTTTGTTGAACGGCGATAAAGTGGATGCGTTAAGCGCATTGATCCACCGCAGCCGTGCGCACGATTTTGGCCGTAAGCTTTGTGAGAAATTAAAAGAATTATTGCCCCGTCAGCAGTTCCAGATTGCCATTCAGGCTGCTATTGGCGCCAAGATTGTAGCCAGGGAAAATATTTCAGCTATGCGTAAAGATGTAACGGCTAAATGTTATGGCGGCGATATCAGCCGTAAACGTAAATTATTGGAAAAACAAAAAGAAGGTAAAAAGCGCATGCGCCAGATCGGTAACGTAGAGGTACCGCAGGAGGCGTTTTTGGCCGTGTTGAAGCTGGATGATTAGGGTGGAGATTCCGGTTGATAAGTTGACCGGTTGAAAAGGAATCGTAAACTTTCAATTTTTTCTTTACATTTGCGACCCTTAGTTCTTACACAATTTCATTGTTGAATTTAAAATCTTCAACTTTGAAACTAAATAAATGCCCGGGTGGCGAAATTGGTAGACGCACTACCTTGAGGTGGTAGCGCTGCTAACGCGGCGTGCAGGTTCGAATCCCGTCTCGGGCACTAAACCAGTCTTTATGACTGGTTTTTTTATGCGCTGAAATGCCGATTTAGCCTGTGTTTGCGTGGTTTTTTAGATTTTCGTTTCCTCTCATTTTCTTTTATGTAGCAATCTTAAATATGATGGGATTTCTATCTCCTCTTTATGGAAATCCGTAAAAAAGACTGCTTATCTTTTCCTATTCTTGTTTAAAATATTTTATATGTATTTATGTAAAACATGCTAAGCCAGCATCTATAGTAAAAATGCTTATGATATACCTGATAAATTAACCGCTAGATACGACGATAACGACGATCTCCATAAAAAGTCAAATGGTATAAGATCGTGAAATTTTATATTCTTTTAATATCGTAAAAGATGACAAAATTTATTTTCTCGTTTAATCATTATTAACTTCTTAATTATTATGTATGAATTACACTTTGCACAAAAGCAAATTTTGCTTACTGGCTATCCTATTTCTTGCACTATTATCAATATTATCAAGCAGCTGTAAAAAGTCTACTTATGATTCAATTGTCAAAAGTAATACTGTTCCCCAAAATCTAAGTTTGGAAGATGCCAGGAAACATTTTGAATCCATAAAAACTGTTCGAAGGTCTGCTACGGCTAACGCTGCGGCAACAGAAAATCAACACCCTGTTTGGGAAGATTTCAAATATAGAGACCTCAGTTTAGGTAATCAAGCGGTAATTACTCCGATACATAACAAAAACGTTTACATACAAATAGATCAGAAAAGAGCAGTGAAGTATGGTTTCCTGAACTATTTAATGATGTACAGGGATACATCAAATAGTATTGTAACGGAATTAGTTACCCTGCTGCCTTCTGCGAAGTGGATAGATGCAACACACACAAGAAAATACGACGGCACCATTATAGTTAAAGATTGGGACGGAAAAGTAAAGCGAGTATTGAATTACAGAGATGGCCAGGTATTATCAAAAGGCACTACAAAGAGATCCATATCAGGTTCGGGAGACGCCGAATGTGTTGTTTTAACTACTGTTAAAATAAAACCAGTTGCAGCTCAACCCTGCGGGTGCGAACCTCATCACAATTACAGTCAGATTGAACAATGTAAGTGTTCTGTTAAGCCTACTACTGCGTCAACTGTCTTGATAGAAGAAATGGACGTTGATTGTCCCGATGACGACGGCCCATCTACTCCTGGCGGCGGATCAAACGGTAATGGTAGTGGTGGCGACTCACCTTCAGGCAATGGCGGTGGAGGTAGTGGTACGCCATCTCCCGGCGATTATACTCCTGATAATTGTAATGATGATCCTAATTACACCGTGCCTACTATACCTCCTCCTCCAGGAGAAGAATGGGCTGTTCCTTGCTCAGGAGGAGGTGTTCCTATAGAGAATATTGACACTGAAGAGGACCCCATCTCAAAAACTACTGCTCAATTGATTGCGGAAGCATTTATCAACAATCAAATACCTGTTCCTGAAACATCAATGCAATGGTTAGGTGCAAATCCTGATATAGCAGACAACCTGTACTCTTACCTCACAAGTACCGAGAACAGCGATTTGATAAAAATAGCCGAGTGGGGAATAGACAAAATGCAAGCTGGCGAGTTAACCTGGAGTGAGTTTAATGTTATTAAAAATTACAGCATTAATGAACAGGATGCTATCGATTTTATCGATCAAATGTCTAACCCAATAACAGAAGATCCGATTGAGTTTTACCTGGTAGCCATGCATACGGGTTCCAAAATATTTGATTTGGCTATTAAATCTAAGGGACCGAGTATTCAGGTAGGAGAATATTCTTTGATGGGGCATTACGATAAAAATGATAGACTAATTTTTTATTCTGCCAGCCGCCAAAATGCAACTTACTATGATATGGCTACCCTGCGGCAGCGTCATATCGGCATTGAATTTATTATTAAAGCTGATGCGTTACAAAATTTTAGAGATAACGTAGGTATTCTGCGTGCGGCCTCTGATTTGTTTTACGTAAATGGTATACCCGACAAGAATACAGTCTTATACGCTGCTGGCAAAACTTTTGAACAACGTTGGGAAGGTTTGAAAGGAATGTGGGGAAATGCTTTATCTTCACCTCAATGGTGGGCGTTTTCGATTGTGAGTTGGGGACAGGCGCTTAAATCTGGCAAACCTGCACAGCAGCAAAAAATTATTCAAGAGATTCTAAAAGAGGATATAACAGTTTTGGGTCATTTTCCAGAATACGTAACTCTAGCGGAGCAATTAGCAGCAAGACGATTTCAAATTCCTACGCCTATTTGGAACGCAATGACTGCAGAACAACAGTGGGCTGCAAACAAAATATTTTTAGACCGAATGATTTTGAGAGGCGATGCTATAAGACTCGCTACTCCTCTTAATGAAGTTAGGACTGGAAGCTTCTATGAAAAAGAACTAAATTATTTGTACACAAAAGGGTATAATGTAAGTTTGGATGGACTTTGGTTAATAAAAAACTAATAAAATGAACTTTGTAGATTCTCTAAGAGATAAGGGGTATCAAGTTGTTCAAGAGCTTCGCTCAGAAAGTTTTGGTGATTTTTTGGTACGACTATGTAAAGGAGATATCGAATTTAAAATCATATCTGATAGGTCTGTCATAAGTATAGAGGTTAGAAACACACAATCCAAAAAGTGGATTGACATAAAAAATATATGTCAACTATTGAACGAAAAAATCAATAATTCGGATATGAATTTTAAAGAGACCAATGACCAGATAATAATGAGTTTGGATGATATTGAGAATCTAATGTCAAAAAAAAACTATATTACAACAATTGAGCGAATTGCTTGAGTGAGTTAAATTGTAAAAAATCCTTAATAGGTAAATTGTGATGGTAAAAAATTACGTCAGGCGGGTATTTTTTGAAGTATCATTATCAACACAAACTATTGGTAACTTGTATCACGTTCTCGAAAAATGAAAAATATCAGTACAATTTTGATATCATATTTTACGACGCCAGATTTATACAAGCTTTTCCCATGCTGTATGGAGTTAAAATATATTAAGAATGAAATTGCTTATGCGACTAGATTATACCCTACTGTACATAAATATTTAGGATATGCAAGGTCCGAATAAATGAATAATGTATGGATATCTATCTTTCTAATATTTATAGTCGTTTGGTGGAGTTGTCCGATGTTACGCTTCAAAGAAAAATATGGCTTAATGAAAATAACGACACCGGAAAAATGTCTTCATATGCAGAGTTAATTAACTCGCTATTTGACGATTATGGCTTCGATCAGTTTTTGGACGGAGAAGCGATAGAGTGGGGAGTGCCTCCCGATATCGTAGAACAGCTTGATGGAGTTCGAAGCATGCTTAATGAGTATGTAGATGTACAAAATGGAAGACATCAAACAAGTCGACAAATATTATCAGATCCTGAGTGGTTAAAGATTATTAATAGAACCAAAGAAATAATGAATAAGTGGGACTATAAGAATCCATAGTGTAACTCACAAAAAAGCATAGATTTCATGATAAGATGTGGCCTTCCCTAGTAAAGGGAAGGCCACATCTTTTATTGTTGAAAGCAGTTGGACAACCCTTATATTATACCATAATTTATAAACGTCTGCGATAAAACCATTGTTGCGTAAATTGAGAATGGCTCAGTTAACTTGGTCGGTCTTTTACTTTAGAAGGTGTTTTTAATGGCAGATCCTTTCGGCAGTACAATGAAATTGTTGCTAGCAGTGCCGGATCACCCTAAAGCTATGAACTTTGCACCTGTCGTCTAAAAGCTATTTAGGACTGCTGACCGCTTTTAAAAAAGAAACGCCATGCTTTAAAGAATTCATATAGATGATGTGCTGAAGCATTTTTTAGGCGAAGCATGCAAACGGTTGCGCACAGAAATGTTCCTGTAAATAGCCAAAAAATGTTTAACATAGCTAAAGCAAAACTGGTATATGGCTTAACGGGCTTCTTTTATCATGAGGAATGGATGATAAAATCATAGAAGGCAGATTCAGGTTTTATATAAATTTTTAGTTCATTTTTCCGGTGAAAATTTGAAAGAACCTGTTGCTGGTGAATGACAGAAATATAATATTATAGTATGTGCCTGCCAGCTGATATGGTTTCTAACGATTGTAACATTTAATGATATAATAACTTGATACGGGCAGGGCTTTAACAGGAATTATTTTCTTTTGAATTAAAACTAAGTGTTTAATATTTTATGCTGATCGGGGTATGTTTGCCCCAGGCATTTAACTTCCAATACTCAATAGTATACTTTATGACAAAGTATTTTCAGTATAATGATGCGCAGCTGGTTCACTTATTACAAAAAGACGACAGGGTTGCTTTTAGTGAGATATATGCCCGGTATGCATCGGTGCTTTATAATTATGCTTATAATATCCTTGAGAATAAAGATGAATGTCTGGATGCGGTGCAGGACATATTTGTGTGGATATGGACCAATCGCCAGAAAGTGCAGGTTACCTATCTGAAATCATATTTGCTTGCCGCGGTTAAATATAAACTAATAGGTATCGTACGGTCTAGCAAAAGGAGAGCTGAGATATTGAACAGGCGAGAAGAGGTTACAGCTGTTTTTATAGACGATAGTATAGAGGTTAAAGAGTTGAAGGCAGTAATTAATGATTTCGTAAAAGCGCTGCCGCAGAGAGCAAGGATGATATATGAAATGAGTCGCGAGAAATATTTAAGCAATAAAGAAATTGCTGTACAGCTGGGCATCAGCGAAAAAACGGTGGAAAATCAAATGACACTTACATTAAAGAAGTTGAAGTTACATCTCGGCAAAATGTCCTTCTGGTCAGTTTTTTTATAAAAATCTTATTTTTTCTTGGGGGGTAAGGGCTTTTCATACGCCTTATAATAGTACGGGCACTTTAACCGGATGTTATGATGGCTAATGAAAAAGAACTTCTTGAAATTTTTAAGCGCATAGAACAAAATGTGGCTACGGATGATGATATCCGCATTTATAATGCCTGGTGTAATTCGTTTCAGCAAAAAAATGAGCAGGAGATCCATGCTGACTTTGAAGAAAAAAAGGCGGAGCTTCTGGATAAGATAAACAGGAAGATAGAGAGAAGGACGCTTAAAACGTATCAATTGATGAGCGTAGCGGCCGCAATACTTATACTATTTTTACTCACTCCCTCATTATATAACTACTTCACCCAATCCCGGGATAATATAAAACCTGTTTCGTCGTTGCAGGTTGCTAATGATATTGCTCCCGGTTCGAATATGGCGACATTACTATTGTCTGACGGGCAGCGATTTTCGCTTTCCTCTCAATACGAAGGGTTGGTGACTACCCAAAATAGCGTCACAATAACGCAGCTATCTGACAGTGTTGTTGTGTTTAAAGACCTGGTAAGTTCAAAAGAGCGAACGACACCAGGCGTGCAATACAATTCCTTGATTACTGACAAGGCCCAGAAATATCAGCTTGTATTGCCGGACGGTACAAGGGTTTGGTTAAATGCAGCCACTACTATAAAATTTCCTGTAACTTTTTCAGGTCTTTCCCACAGAAAAGTAGAGCTGGACGGGGAAGCCTATTTTGAAGTTGCTAAAAATCCCTCTAAACCATTTATAGTTATCACAAAAGAGCAGGAGATAAAAGTGTTGGGTACCCATTTTAATGTAAAAAGCTATGCCGGCAAAAAAGGCACTGTTACTACTTTACTAGAAGGGTCGGTTAAGGTGAATAATAAATTAACATTAAAGCCGGGTGAGCAGGCCAAATCTACCACAGATGGAAGGGTGCATATATCAAAAGCAAACACGGCAACAGAAGTAGCCTGGCAAAAAGGTTATTTTGAATTTAATGATGAAGATGTATACGATGTAATGAATGAGCTTGCCCGCTGGTATAATATAGAAGTTGTTTATGAAGGAGATATGCCATTGGAGAAAATGAAAGGAACGATTTCCCGCTCTCAGAATATATCCGGCGTTTTGTCGATATTGGAAGCAACCGGCATTTTCAAGTTTGACGTAATGGGAAATAAAGTGTATGTACACAAAGCTCTTTAATAAAAATGAGGATCCTGTAAATGATCCGGTAAAATAAAAACCGTTCTTAAGCCAGGTTGATATCAAACGCATTTTCCGAACGAACCGTATGTAAAGCGTTATCCCCGAATTTTTATACTTATTTACTTAAACCAAAAAACAGTAGTATGGACTTTAAGAAAAGTACTGCATTGGGAAAATATGCAGGTTACCGAAACTTTCTGTATTTAAGAAAGATGTTTTCCCTTTTGTTTCTTTTTTTCTTTCTCCAGGTTAGTGCCGGCGGGTATGCCCAGCAATTAACCATGGCAAAAAAGAAAGCACCCTTTGAGGGGGTAATGGAGGATATTAAAACCCAAACCGGCTATAACTTTTTCTATGTGAAATCTCACCTGAAAGATGTGAAACCGGTAACATTTTCTGTTGTCAACGCTTCGCTGCAGGAGGTCATGGAACTACTATGCAAAGAGCAGCCGGTTACCTTTGAAATAAAAGACCGCGTAATTATCTTAAAAAAACGTACTGCCGCCGAGGTTCAGATTTATGCTCTTCCGCCGGTAAAGGGTATCGTAACGGATGAAGCCGGTACTCCATTGGCCGGTGTAAACATTAAAATAAAAGGCACCAGCACGGGCGTAACCACGGCAGAAGACGGTAGCTTTACTATTGATGCTTCCGAAAACAGCATTCTTGAGATTTCTTACGTTGGTTATATCACTCAGGAAGTGAAGACCGGTACCGGTAATAATCTTAGGATTAGATTGGTGCCAGGAGATAAAAACCTCGACGAGGTTGTAGTAGTGGGTTTTGGTGTTCAAAAGAAAGTAAACCTAACAGGTGCTGTGGACATGGTTACCGCAAAGCAGATTGAAAGCCGACCTATTGCCAACCTGGGTTCAGGTTTGCAGGGATTGATCCCCAACCTGAATATTACCAGCTCCAACGGGAGGGCTACTTCTAATCCCAGTTTTAACATACGGGGCTTTACAAGCATTAATGGAGGTGATCCATTGATTATTGTGGACAATGTTCCGTATACGATGGATGAAGTTGCCCGCATTAACCCTAATGATGTAGAAACGGTTTCTGTATTAAAAGATGCTGCTGCGGCCGCCATTTACGGAGCCCGCGGCTCTTTTGGTGTAGTGTTGATTACTACTAAAAAGGCAAAGGGGAATAAACTGAATGTGGCGCTGAATGCAATGGTGGGCTATCGCACCATAGGGAAAATGCCTGAGCTGGTTACGGATCCATATACTGTTATGGATGTAAAAACTGAGGCAGGGAAACCCCTGTATAACTTATACCCGGAGTCGGTGCGCGAATATGCCAAAAAGCGTTCCGCTGATCCCTCGCTGCCCGCAGTAACGCTTTCTGATAATGGCAACGATTGGGTGTACACGGGTACTACCGATTGGTTGCATGAAGCCTACAGGAAATCTGCGCCCACTTATAATGCCAACCTGAGCATTTCCAAACGTGCCGAAAAACTGAGCTACTATTTTTCGGGCGACTATTACCAGCAGGATGGACTACTTAAGTATGGTAACGATGTATACAAACGTTACAATGTAAGAGGAAAAGTAGATTTTGACGTTACGGACTGGTTAAAATTCTCTAACAACACACAGCTCACCAGTACTGATTATGAAGCGCCGGTTTTCCTGGATGGCGACTTTTTCTGGAATGTAAATCGCACCAACTCATTAGATGTGCCCAGAAATCCTGATGGAAGCTGGACAAGAGCCGGAGCCCCCGTGTTGGGAGCTCTGCAGGAAGGGGGCAGGCGCAGGGATAAACTGAATGAATATGTAACAACTTTTGCAGCTAAGGCTGCCTTAATAAAGAATGTATGGGATCTGAATGCGGAAGCAACTTTTAGGCGCGGCTCAAACACCATACGTTCTTATGATGTGCCGGTTCCTTATAAAACAGGTCCCAATAACCCGGTGCAGTATACGTTCTCCAATACCTGGGCACAAAATCAAAGTGCCGCAACCACCTATAATGTGTATAATATCTACACCGATTTTCATAAAAATTTCGGCGATCACTTTTTGCAGGCGCTTGTAGGATTTAACAGTGAGCAATATGACAGCAGTTATTTTTCTGCCCGCAAAAATGGCCTCATCTCTACGTCACTGCCATCTATCGATTTAAGTACCGGTACTATGGAAGAAGTGGAACGGGTGAAGAATTGGGCTGTACAAGGGGTGTTTTATCGTTTGGGATATAACTATAAGGAAAAGTATTTATTGGAATTAAATGGCAGGTATGATGGTTCTTCACGTTTCCCGCAAAACAGAAGATGGGGCTTTTTCCCGTCAGCTTCGGCAGGCTGGGTAGTATCGGACGAGGCATTTTTTAGCAGTGTTAAAAACGCACTTTCGCTCGATATGTTTAAACTGAGAGCTTCTTACGGAAGCTTAGGCAACCAAACATTTGCTTATAACAGGGATTTTCCTTATTATGACTCTTACCCTTACCTGCCCATTTTGCCTAAAGGAACCGGTGGTATTATATTAGGATCCGGCAGGCCTACTATTGTAAACAGCCCTAAGCCAGTATCTGATAATTTTACCTGGGAAAGTATACAAACTGTGAATTTTGGCGTAGATCTTTCCTTGCTTAAAAACCGGCTGTCTTTAAACTTTGACAAGTATACACGCTATACCAGGGATATGCTGATCCCGGGCCAGGAACTTCCCGCGGTTTTCGGAGCAGATCCACCCACAGAGAATAACGGTGACCTTAAAACAAAGGGCTGGGAGCTGCGGATGAGCTGGAGAGACAACGGAACATTGGGTGGTTCTCCGTTCTGGTACAATCTTACCTTTACCCTGGCCGATAGTCGGTCCTGGATTACCAAATTTGATAACCCTACCAATTATCTTGGAAACACCTATGGAAACTATTACGTAGGCAGAGAAATTGGTGAAATATGGGGAGCTGAAATTACAGGATTCTTTAAGGACGCTGCTGATGTAACCAATTCACCTAATCAACGGGCTTTTGGTGAAGATGATCAGGGGTATAATTTTTATGCCGGCGACCCCAAGTTCGCAGATCTAAATAATGACGGTGTGATCGACTTTGGCGAAAGAACGCTTGAAAAGCCAGGAGACATGCATATCATTGGCAATAAAAGCGCACGTTACCCTTATGGTATTGATCTTTCGGGCGGCTGGAAGGGTTTTGATCTGCGTGTTTTCATGCAGGGCATTGGCAAAAGGGATTGGTATCCGGGGAACTCCAATATTTACTTCTGGGGTGTATACGCACAGCCATGGACCAACGTAACCACGTTAAACCTGGATCACTGGACTCCTGAGAATCCCAATACATACTTCCCTGCAGTTCGGGCCTATACTGCGGAAGATGCCCTTTCTCCATTGGCAAAACCTAATTCAAGATACCTGCAAAATGGTGCTTATATGCGGGTTAAGAACGTAACAGTAGGTTATTCGCTGCCTCAATCCCTGTTGCAAAAGGTCAATTTGAGCAAAGTACGTTTTTATTTTAGTGCTGAAAACATTTTTGAAATATCTCATATTAAAGTAAAACTGGACCCCGAATCATTAGGGGACGGCAACAGGCCGCAGGCTGCATACCCGTTCCAGCGTACTTTTTCATTTGGTTTAAATCTGAATTTTTAATGCATTAAACACTTTAAAATGAAACGAATTTCATATATACTTATAGCAACAATTTTAGCAGGCGTTTCGTGTAAGAAAGATGCATTACAGCGTACACCGTCTTCAGCTATTACCGGTACCGACTTCTTTAATACTCCTGCCGACCTCGAAACCTATACAAATGGTTTATATCTTCAGCAACTACGTGCCACCTGGGCCGATGTATATTATGGGCTACCCAATAATTATTTTACACTCGATAAATTTTCTGACAATATTTCTATCAGCACAGGCAGCAGCGAAATAGACAACCTGATCCGTGGAGGTATTACTCCGGGAACAGTGGGGGTGTGGAATAAAGATACATGGGCGGTGCTCAGAAATATTAACTATATGCTCGACAATGTTGGTAAAACAACCGGCGACCAGGTTGCGATTAATCATTTTATTGGAGTAGCAAGATTTTTCAGGGCTGATTTTTATTACAAAATGGTAAAACGTTATGGCGATGTGCCCTGGTATTCTCATGCTTTGGGAAATAAGGATGAAGATTTACGCAAGGGCAAAGACCCGCGCGCTATGGTTGTAGATTCTATAATGGCGGATCTTGAATTTGCTGCAGCTAATGTACAGCCAGATCGTACTAATAATACTTATGTTACAAAGTGGAGTGCTTTAACATTGTTGGCAAGAATTGCTTTACACGAGGGAACTTACCGTAAATACCATACCGAGCTGGGGTTACAATCATCTGCGCAGGTATTTCTTCAGCGTGCGGTATCTGCATCTCAGGATATAATGGGTAACGGCGGCTTTGATATTACCGGAACCGGCGCTGCAGGGTACAGGGCTTTATTTTCCAGCGCCGACCTGTCTTCCAATAAAGAAGTGATCTTTCTGCAAAAGAATAACAAAGAACAAGGTATTGCAAACAATACGCATGTGGTGTTAGACTGGCAATGGGGATTAAGCTCTGGTCTTGCTGATGAATTTTTAATGAGCAATGGAACTACCTTCACCTCTCAGGCCAATTATGATAAAAAGAATTTTATAGAAATGTTTGCCAATCGCGATCCACGCCTGGCCGAAACCGTTATGCCGCCCGGGTTTAAAAATGATCCCAATGCGAATCCCTATCTTACCCGGCCCAACTTCGGAGGACTGCTCCAGGTAAAATTCTATCCCCGTGATCCTGCATTGCGGGGGGGCTGGGATTTGAATTATACCGACCTGCCCGTTTTCAGGTTTGCGGAAGTATTGTTAATCAACGCAGAAGCCAAAGCAGAATTAGGCACGCTTACCCAGGGAGACATAGAGGCAACTATCAACAAGATCCGCAACCGTGTAGGAATGCCTGCATTGAACATGGCAACAGCCAACGCAAATCCCGATCCTTATCTCGCCGGCAAATACCCGTTGGTTACTGGGGCAAACAAAGGTGTGATACTCGAAATACGCCGCGAGCGCAGGGTAGAGCTGGCTTGTGAAGGTTTCCGCTTAGATGATCTGTATCGCTGGAAAGCAGGTGCACTTTTGGCGCAAAAACCCAGCGGCATGTATGTACCTGCATTGGGAGGTATAGATGTAACAGGCGACGGGGTAGCAGATATTGCCATTCTTCAGTCTAAAGACGATGAAGGGCCGATAGCTGGTTTACCCGCAGACGTAAAAGCAAAAATTGTAAAATACTATCTCTCTGACGGTACTTTTGCTTTATCGAATGGTACATCGGGCCGTGTTATATTTACTAAGGATGCCACCCAGCCGCGCAGCTTTATAGAACCCAAATATTATTATTTTCCTATCCCCGTTTCACAAACGGTGCTAAACAAAAACCTCACCCAACCGGAAGGCTGGCAATAGAAATTAGCGGCTACAGAAATGCCTTTCCATTTGAAAATACTTTTTCTGTTTAAAAAATAAACCCATGAAGCGGAACGATTTTTTAAAAAGTATGTCATTAGCAGCAGGCGCTTTGACTTTTACAGGAACGGCGTCAGCGGCTAAATATACTAAAAGTCCGGTGCTTACCATAGCGCATATAACGGATGTGCATATACGGCCGGATGAAAATGTTCCGGCCAGCTATATCAAATGCCTAGAAGAAATTAAAAAAAGAAAAGTAGATTTCTTCCTGAACGGCGGCGACAGTATCCATGCAGCCGATTATAAGGATATTACCCGTGAGCGCGTGCTGGAGCAGTGGAAATGCTGGGACGAATGTATGCAAACCTTAAAAGGATACGAAGTATACAGTTGTGTGGGCAACCATGATAACTGGTGGGCAGCTCCTTCAAAAAAAGATGAGATGTATGGTGTAACTTATGCTGCAAAAAGGGCAGGTATGCCGCACCGTTATTACAGCTTTAAAAAGAAAAACTGGCATTTTATGATCCTCGATGGTAATAACGAAGGGATATCATTGGATAAAGAACAAATGAACTGGCTGCAAAAAGAGCTGGCGCAGGTACCTGCCGGTGACTATGTATTGCTAATGTCGCATTTTCCCATACTTACGGTAACCAATACCTGGGAAGGCGGTCAGCATAAAGATCATAAAGAGCTGAAACAATTATTTTACCAGCATAAAGATAAGGTGCGGGTTTGCCTCAGCGGCCACCAGCATTTGCTGGACAGGGCATGGTACAACGGCGTACATTATTTCTGCAACGGAGCTATGAGTGGTTTCTGGTGGGGAAAAGGTAATGAAAAGTCGGCGCAGCCTTATTATTACCAGGAAACAGCGCCAGGTTATGCCATCATTAAACTGTACGAAAACGGAGCGGTGGAAAATGAATATATCATTCACCAATATCACTAAAACCTTTTCCGATGTGCATTAAACGTTTGGTGAAACGTGATTTGTGTTGTTGGGATCGTAACGCTGATCCGCGGTGCGAACCGGTATCGCGGTATGACGGTTGCCCTAACCTTAAAAGCTGCTTTTTTGTGCGTAGCCTTTTCACCCTGCTGATTATTATAACAATAAGTTGCACTTTAGCTATAGGTCAAAATGAAAAAGAGGCAGCCCGTTTTTATTTGTTAGGTACCCGGAGCTGGATACGCGTTAACTGGAATGATGTTCCCGGTACCGATGAGTACCGGCTCTACTGGAGCACAGGGAACGAAAAACCTGAAGCCCCCAATGCTGTGGTAAAAGCAGGTGAAAGCAGGTTTTACATACAGAACGTGCAGCCTGAAACAAAATACAGGATCTGGTTAGAGATGGTTGTAGAAGGAAGGATAAGGCACAGTTTTACCGGCGTTGCAACCACACAAAAGAAATGGACGCCGGACCCACTGGAATTAAAGGAGCTGCAAACAAACCCTGGTTCGAATGCCGTACCCAAAGGAATGCAGGTATACTGGCAGGATGAGTTTAATGATGCCCTGTTGAACCGCAACAAATGGTTCACTAATTATTACTCCAATATTGACTATTTATATAAAATCAATTTTGATCAAATGAAAGCCGGCACGCTTCCGCAGCCGGCCTATGTCCTCAACGGAAAAACCATTAATCTCTTTACTAATGATTCATTACCGAAAGAAGTATATGATGTGAAGAATAATAAAAAAATATCTTCCATTCAAACATACGATTGGGGTACCAACGAAAACTTATTAGACAACAGCCGTGGCGGCTATTTCGAAGTAAAGGTAAAAAGAAGCAGCACAGGAAAGCCTCGCGGATTGAATACAGCTTTCTGGTTTGATTCTCCCGGCCCCAACCTGAAATATTATCTACAGCAAGGTACAACGCTTGACGGGGTGCAGGGCATACGGCCTAAAGGTCAGGTTTTTGAAATAGATGTATTTGAATACCTCAATGCACAATTTGTATTGCATGGGCACGTAGACTCAACCGGGAAGTTTCTCCGTAATCTTAATACACATATTGCAAAAGGCTATCAGCATATAGACCATTGGGTCGTACATGGTATGTTGTGGACACCGGTATCTATTAAGCATTACATCAATGGCAATCTTATTAAGGAATATACAGATAAGAGCCAGGTATATGCTCCTAACCATTTTATGAACGTGCTGCTTGGCAGTTACGGGGGTGGTGGTACGGTTAACATGGAGGTAGATTATATACGTTACTATACCTGGCCGCTGAGCGGGGGTAATGAATTGCCTAACCCGGGTTTTGAAGATGGCGGCAGTATTGCTCCCTGGGCAGGCAATGGTAACTGGCTTCCCAACGGTGGCAGAAATAGAACAGCAGGTGTATTGTTAAAACCGGGCCAGAGGATAGAACAATATGTATATCTGGATAATGACATCGACTATAAGCTGGAATACTGGCATAACGGAAGCAGCAGGCTCAAAATAGTTGTGGAGAACGTGCAGGCCGTTACCGGGCAGCTTACTTTAATTGCAGAAAAAGAGAGTAAAGGCTACAGCAGGTTCGTAAAAGAAATACTGGATTTTCGTTCTGGAAAGGAATACCTAAACAATACGAAAACCATCCGTATTTCGGTAATCAATGAAAGTGCGGCAGATGCTGTTGTAGATGAGCTTACTATTAAAAAGACCGGTTATTGAATTAAAGCTACTGCTAATATTTGAATAAATGTTAACTTTTCTCCGGGCTTGAAGTGAAAAAGGGCCGGCCAGCCATTGCCGGGTATAAAACGGTTTTCTATTTCAGGCATCGGGTATTGTCAATGCGGGGTACTGCTTGTTTATCAATATTTATTGCGCAACCGGTAGCACAACAAAAAATGGCGGGTTCGCTTTATTTTTTATTAAATTTCTTCTATCTTCAAATGAACCAAAGATGATATAAATATTGTATTTGCAAAACCAGGTACGTTGTGCCGGGGACCAGGATATAAAAAGTGCTTATTTTATTTTACGGCTAATACAAACGGCAACTATTTTAAACAGGCTCCTTGTTGAAAAAATAATGATATGACAAATACTTCAGGCCATTTAAACCGAACGTTAAATGCAACAATGCTATGGGGCTTAGGGGTAGGTTACGTGATATCCGGGATGTACTTTGGTTGGAACCTTGGACTGGAAAAAGGTGGTACGCTGGGTATGGGACTTGCTACCTTTTTTATCATGATCATGTATGTAACATTTACTTTCAGTTACACAGAGCTGGCCTGTGCTATTCCTAAGGCTGGCGGCGCCTTTGATTATGCAGATCGTACACTGGGAAAACACTGGGCCTTTTTCGCAGGCATGGCGCAAAATATCGAATTTATCTTTGCTCCGCCCGCTATTGCTTTTGCTATCGGTGCTTACTTTAATATTTTTTTTCCGCAGCTTTCCATCTTGTCTATTTCTATTGCAGCCTATTTACTATTTACGGCACTTAATATTTCGGGAGTAAAAGCAGCTGCTACTTTTGAACTCATTATTACAATATTTGCCGTGGGAGAGCTGTTGTTGTTTGCCGGTCTTACATTGCCCGGCTTTGAGATGGCTAATTTGCAAAAGAATGCTTTGCCCCATGGATGGACCGGTATTTTTGCAAGCATCCCTTTTGCTATATGGTTTTTTCTCGGCATAGAAGGAGTTGCCAATGTGGCTGAGGAAACCCGGAATCCCCAGAAAACTATTTTAAAAGGATTTGGCTCAGCTATTATAACATTGGTGGTCTTATGTATTCTCACTTTTATTAGCTCTGTAGGTGTTGGAGGCTGGGAGGCCGTGGTCTATACAAAAGACGGCGCTGTTTCCGACTCGCCTTTACCGCTGGCTTTGTCGCATATTGTTACCAGCAATAACGTATTATACCACATGCTGGTTACAGTTGGCCTTTTTGGACTGGTAGCGTCATTTCACGGTATTATCCTGGCCGCGGGTCGCTCCAGTTTTGAATTTGGCAGGGCAGGGCTTGCCCCCGGCTGGCTGGGGCATATTAACCGGCGCTTCAAAACACCTGCAAAGGCATTACTGGCCAATATGGTTATAGGTATTATAGCTTTGCTCAGCGGCAAGACCGGCGAGATCATCATCCTGTCTGTATTTGGAGCGCTTACGCTTTATATCATTTCAATGATCGCTGTTATTAAATTGCGAAGAAAAGAGCCTGCTCTCGAACGCCCTTTTAAAGTGCCTTTCTATCCTGTATTTCCGCTCGTTGCATTAAGCATTGGCATTATTTCTTTTACAGCAATGATGATTTACAATTTTAAGCTGGGAATGTTTTACGTAGGCGTACTATTACTCAGCTATATTTTATTCCGAATATTTTATAAGAAATAATTATGACAACCAGGGATATTTTACAGTATGTAGAAAACCATGAATCGGGCAAGGTTAAAATTGCTTATGCAGATATAGATGGTGTATTACGGGGTAAGTATATAGCTGCCAGGAAATTTCTTTCTATTGCAGAAAAAGATACTTCTTTCTGCGATGTGATATTTGGCTGGGACGCCGGCGATGTGGCCTATGATAACTGCAGCTATACAGGTTGGCATACCGGGTACCCGGATGCAGTTGCAAAAATTGACCTGGCTACCTTTCGTAAGATTCCCTGGGAAAATGATATACCTTTTTTCCTGGGGGAGGTAACAGGCAGCGAAAGTCAACCCGCCGCCGTATGTCCGCGCCGGCTTTTAAAAAAAGTAGCGGGTGATGCAGAAAAAATGGGGTATACACCTTATGCTGCACAGGAGTTTGAGTGGTATAATTTTGCAGAAACTCCTCAAACCATTGAGGAGAAGGGATTCAGGAACTTAACACCGCTAACTCCGGGTATGTTCGGGTATTCTATATTAAGAAGCTCCTTAAAAAACAGCTTCTTCAAAGATCTTTTCGACGAACTTACAAAATTTGATATCCCCATTGAAGGCATACACACGGAAACTGGGCCCGGTACCTATGAAGCCGCTATCGAATATGCTGACCTGATCACTGCAGCTGATCGTGCGGTATTATTTAAAACAGCAGTAAAAGAAATTGCCTACCGCCATGGTATCATGGCCACGTTTATGGCAAAGGTCAACGAAACTCTGCCCGGCTGCGGCGGTCATGTACACCAGAGCCTGTGGGATAAAGCCGCAAAAAAAAACGTGCTTTATGACGAGAAAGACAGCCTCAGCATAAGCAATACCATGAAACAATATATTGCAGGCCAGCTATATTGCCTGCCTCATATTTTGCCCATGTTTGCACCAACTATTAACAGTTATAAGCGATTGGTAGAAGGCGCATGGGCTCCCACCACTTTAACATGGGGTGTTGATAACAGAACTGTAGCATTGCGTGTATTACAGCAAAGTACCGCTGCCTGCCGGTTGGAAACGAGGGTGATCGGTGCCGATGCAAATCCCTATCTGGCTATAGCTGCAGCCGTTGCTTCGGGCCTGTACGGCATCAGGCATCAGCTGGAATTACAACAGCCGGCCCAAAAAGGAAATGGTTACCTCGAAACATCTTATGGTGTACTGCCACGCACTTTAGAGCAGGCAACTACGGCAATGAAAACATCTGAAATAGCAAAAGAGCTTTTTGGAGAAGCATTTACCACTCATTTCTGCGGAACCCGTGAATGGGAATGGAAACAACATTTAAAATTTGTTACAGACTGGGAAATGAAACGGTATTTTGAAATAATATGATTGAGTGTATATCAAGGGCGCATTTCGTTTTAGGGAATGCCTTTCGGTAAGCGCTCTAAACTGTGGATTACTAAAAAAAATGATATTTAACTTTATGGCATTTGACAAAATCTATCAGTACAACTTTCCCACTACCATCAGGTTTGGTGCGGGTTCCAGTAAAGAGCTGGGCGATTATCTAATAAGGAACGGGCTTTCGCATCCCTTGATCGTAACAGATCCGGTAGTATCGCAGCTGCCATTCTTTAAAAGTATTATTGCAGACCTGCAGTTAAAAAGCCTTGCAGTAGAAGTGTTTGATGATATTCATAAAAATCCTGTAAAATCAGATGTATACAAGGGTACGGATATGTATGATGATACAGGCCGTAACGCAATTGTGGGTATAGGAGGCGGTGCTGCTTTAGATGTAGCGCGCGCCATAACGTTGCGTGTGTATCATCGCGAAGACCTTTTTAAATATGACGATCTTATAGGCGGAGATATTTATGTGACCAACGATGTTCCCCATTTCATCACCATTCCTACTACAGCAGGTACCGGTAGTGAAGTAGGGCGTAGCGCTATTATTGCGGATGATGAAACACACCAGAAGAAAATATTGTTTTCGCCCAAGCTATTGGCTAAGATTGTATTTGCCGATCCGTTGCTCACCATGGATATTCCGCCAGCTGTTACCGCCGCTACCGGGATGGATGCCCTGACGCATAACCTGGAGGCTTATCTCGTAAATATGGAGCATCCCATGTGTGATGGCATTGCATTACAGGCTATTTCTTTAATACGTGAATCTATTGAGAAGGCCGTGCATAGCCCTGATGTGGAATCGAGAAGTAAAATGCTGATTGCTTCGCTAATGGGAGCAGTTGCTTTTCAAAAAGGATTGGGAGTGGTACATTCCCTGGCGCACCCGCTTTCATCGTTGCTGGACACACATCACGGATTAGCCAACGCTGTTAACCTGCCTTACGGTATGCGTTTTAATATAGAGGGCCAGGAAAATAAGTTTGAAAACATTGCCCGGGCATTGCAACTGAAAAACGGCAGTGATGGTAATGATGTAGTTAATTATTTGTTTGAATTAAATACCGCTATTCACATCCCTCATAAATTATCAGCCATAGGTGTAAAGGATGAACATATTGAAACGCTTTCCGACCTGGCTGTTGCAGATTTCGCCCACCCCAATAATCCCAGACCGGTTTCAAAGAAAGATTTTAGAGAACTTTATTTAGAAGCATTATAGCATATGACAGTTGGAATAACGTACACAGGCAGCGAAACGAAGCATAATTATTATAAAGAATGGGTGAAGGGAGAAGACGTTATTCAGGTAATTACGCTTTCAGAGGAGTTAAACAATATTGATGAAGTAGCGCTATGCGATGGTATTGTGCTTTCGGGAGGAATTGATATTGCGCCGGAATTTTATGACGCTGCGGAAGGGTATCCTAACGGGCCTGTTAGTTTTAATAAAAAACGCGATGCTTTTGAATGGGCGGTTTTTGAAAAAACACAACAATTAGAAATTCCTGTTTTAGGCATATGCAGGGGAATGCAGCTTGTAAACTGCTTTTATGGCGGAACGCTTGTTCAGGACCTGGATGAGAATAATTCTTTTCATAGAATAACAAATACAAATGACAAGGTGCATAGCATTAGCGTTGTTCCCAACAGTTATATGAGTGAAGTGGTAAGCGGAAAGTATGCCGCTGTGAATAGCGCGCACCATCAGGCTATCGATAAAATAGGAGACGGGTTATACATAACTGCTTTCTCCGAGGAAGGAGTTCCTGAAGCAATGGAGCGGGCTAATAAGGAGGAGGCTCCATTTTTGCTTTGTGTACAATGGCACCCCGAACGCATGTTTATATTTGGCCTGTACGATACACCTCCCTCAAAAGGAGTAAGAAAAAAATTTTTAGACGCTATAAAAACAAAATAAAATGGATGTAATTAACCCCGCTACTGAAGCGCACATTGCAACCCTTACAGATGATAATGAGCAAACCCTGCATCACAAATGGCAATGCTTAAAAACAGCGCAACCGGCATGGTTTGAGCGCTCTTTAAATGAAAGAATTGGAGTGGTAGAGCGATTCCGGGATTTGTTGGAAGCGAAGCGCGAAGATCTTGCATTGATCCTTACCAGCGAAGTAGGAAAGCCTTTGGCGCAATCCAGGAACGAGATCAGCGGGGCTGTTGGCCGCATTAACTGGCTGATCAAAAATGCGGAGAAATATCTTACTGATGAGATTATGGTAAAAACCGCAGAGCTGGAAGAACGCATCGTGTACGAGCCTTTGGGTGTTGTAGCCAATATTTCTGCCTGGAACTATCCTTACCTGGTGGGTGTAAACGTTTTTGTACCGGCGCTGCTGGCCGGTAACTCGGTTTTGTACAAGCCATCAGAATATGCTGCTCTTACAGGTATGGAAATAGAAAAATTGTGGCGCCTGGCAGGACTGCATGAAGATCTGTTTATTACAGCAGTTGGAGGAGGTAAGGTCGGCGACATCATTTTAGATATGCCTTTCGACGGCTATTTTTTTACAGGAAGTTACAAAACCGGCCATTACATTTATAATAAGGTAGCTCCTAAAATGGTGCCCTGCCAATGTGAATTAGGGGGTAAAGATCCGGTGTATATTACAGATGATGTAGCGGATATTGTTGCAGTTGCGGCTGCTACTGCAGATGGAGCTTTTTATAATAACGGGCAAAGTTGCTGTTCGGTAGAACGTATTTATGTACACGAAAAAAACTATGATGCATATGTAGAGGCATTTATAAGCGAAGTAAAATTGTGGAAAACAGGAGATCCTACATGTGATGGTGTTTATTTGGGGCCGCTTACCAGGAAAAACCAGATAGAGATACTGGAGGCCCAGGTGCAGGATGCGGTAAAAAAGGGCGCGCAGATACGCACGGGAGGCAGAAGGCAGGAAGGAACAGGATACTATTTTGAGCCCACTGTTATTACCAACGTAACTGCTGATATGCAGGTCATGAAAGAAGAATCTTTTGGTCCTGTAATTGGAATTATGAAGGTGAAAAATGATGAGGAAGCGGTGAAGCAGATGAAAGACACAGTTTATGGGCTTACAGCATCTGTTTACAGCGCATCTCAGTCAAGAGCAGAAGCTATACTCAAACAGATTGATTCCGGTACAGGGTATTGGAATTGCTGCGATCGTGTAAGTGCGGCGCTTCCATGGAGCGGGCGCAGGCATTCGGGGTTTGGAGCTACTTTATCTCATGCCGGCTTAAGAGCCTTTACCAGGCCTAAAGCCTATCATCTTAGAAAGGCATAATGCTTACCCTTTATGCTGGTTATACTATTCGCTAAACGGTTACAGCCCGTTTTTCATTATTCTGTCTGCAATTTTTGGAGAAAGCCGGTTGATGAATTTTAGCAACTTTGTTTTGCCAATATAACTTTCGAATTTGTTATCGTTGAAGTTTTGTAGAAATTCATCAGATAATTGTTCCGGGGTTATTTTCGATTTTCCGCGTCCGGTAGTCATGGGTGTATCAACTAAGGCAGGTATAATTTCGAAAACTTTTGTATCCGTGCCCTCCAATTGATAACGTAAAGTTTTACTAAAACTATGCATAGCAGATTTTGTAGCACAATAGACCGAAGCCGATTTTTTGGGTGCAATGAAAAGCCCGCTGCTTACATTTATAACAGCACTGTTTTTGTTTTTTAGCAATAACGGAAGCAGCAAACCTGTCAGTTTTATTGGTGCTGCTATATTTGCCGAAATTTCGTAATCTATTTTGTATGTAAGCCCTGGCTCGTCGGCAAAATTATAATTGTATTGAACAGCTGCATTATTGATCAGGATGTTCAGTTCTGAATATTGCTGCTCCATAAGCAACACTAATTTGTCCAGTGCGCTTTTGTCTGTGAAATCGCCTTGAAATGTTATGATCCCGGGAAATTCTGTCTTTATTTGTTGTAGCTTTTCTTCGTTACGTCCCGTGATTATGACCTTATTCTTGAGTTGTAAAAAACGCTTTGCCAGGGCAAGCCCGATACCTGAAGATCCGCCCGTTATTAAGACGGTGTTTCCTGTTGTTATCATTGTTTCTCTTTTTTAAACCTTTCATTAAAATCTTCAAACAGGTTTTCCTGACCTACAATAATGTCCTTAACTTCAAAATAAGGAGCACCGTAGACTTTCGTATCGCGAAGCAATTCAATCAGCAATTGGTAGTCGCCCAAATTGGCGGTACTTACGATCATAAAGTCCGAAACAGACGAGTGAAAATATTCGCTGTCGAACAGCCGGACCTTTACCGTTTTGCTTACCCGGGCGAAAATCGGATTCAATTCATTTTCTACAAATTTGCTTCGCTCTGCTCTCGTCAATGCAAGCCATTTAGGGGTTGCGTTCATAAGCACCAGAACGGTGTATGATTTTTGTTCCATATCATTTTGTTTTGTTTGTGCATTGGTAGATAGGTACAATGCAGCTACCAGAATTAAAACCAGCTTTTTCATTTTGCAAATATTTTAATGGTGTAAAATTGCAAAGCGAAAAATGGAATTCCATTTACATAGGTTGATAAATGCTACCTGCCGGAACGTTTTTTTCTGATCCGGCTAAGTTTGGTGGGTGTAATGCCTAAGTACGAAGCGATGTGATATTGTGGAATTTGTTGTTCTAACTGCGGAAAGCTCTTTCGAAAGATCTTGTAGCGCTCGTCAGCGTCCAATAAAACGATTTCAATTTCCCGCTGTTCTTTCTGTATAAAAAATTGTTCTGCTAAAACTCTCGCACCACGTTCAATGTCAGCACAGGTTTGATACAACTTTTGTATGTGTGTAAATTGAGCAACTTGTATAGTGCAGTCAGTTAGTGCCTGTTGAATAATTTGATTAGGTTTGCCAGTAATGAGTGACGCGTAACCGCCGATAAAGCATGGATTTACGAAAAAATGTTTGTTGTACTCAACGCCTTCGTTATTTCTGTAAAAGGCCCGCATAATCCCACTTTCCAAAAAGCCGATTTCTCTGGCTGTTTGTCCGTCGGCAATAAAGCAATCACCTTTTTGTAAGATTTTCGGTGTAAACAGTTTCGAAAACTTGTCCCAACTTTCGGGCGAGACGGGCGTTAGTTTATTGAAAAAATCTTTAAAATCGGTCGTCATTTCTCTCTTGTTAGGCTTCTGCATTTTCGCCGTTTCTATAATAAATGGCTTTAGAAAGAAGTAAGTGTTTTAAAAGCTGAGTGAGTATATATTTGCCGTCATATAGCGTTTATCTTGATATCCTTTCAGTCCTGATAGTAAGTTTACCCGCCTGTTTGCCGATGAAAATGTATGTAAAAAAAATGATTATTTTTAATACACGAACCTTTTAATACACAACATTATGAAAAAAACAATTTTTATCATTGCGCTGGCAGCTGCGATAGCTGCTTGCAATAACAGTAATAATAACGATCAAAAAGCACCTGCTGAAAGCGAAGCTACGAAGCAGGTGGCGGGTACTGCATCATCTTCTTCAGAATTGTACGAAAAAGAATGGAAGCTGTTAGAACTTAACGGGAAAGCCGTGGTGCTGGATAGTACATTTCCGAAATATCCGCATTTGACGTTTCAAAAGGAAAACCGCATATCGGGTAATCTTGGGTGTAACGGCTTTGGCGGGAATATTGCGTTTGAAGCTGGCAACAGCATTAAAATATCTGGTATTACATCCACACAAATGGCATGCCCTAACCTGGGGGTGGAGCAAAGCTTTCTTGATGCCCTAAACAATGCCAAAAGTTATACCGTGGAAAACAATATACTCACATTCAGTAATGACAAAAAAGCAATTACTGCCAAACTTGAAGCCACAGCGAAGTAATTGACGGTTAACTATAATTTTTAAAGGGTTTCCCAAGCGAAACCCTTTTTTGTGGATGGGTGCTCGGTCAGGTGCTATGAATGAAGATTCCACGTAGTGGAGCCGGGCTAATGCCCTGCACACACGGCTGGGAATTAAGGGAGGTTTTTATAGCATAATGGAAAGGTATCTGCTGCTGCTGCTGAAAGCCTTTGAGCAGATGTTAACTTTAGGATACTGAAATAATGCGGCACCATTAAAGTTGACAACTAAAGTGTATCGTGCTATTCAATTTGAATCTTTTTAAACGTATTTTATTGCTTTTAATTATTTAACTTTATGATTGACAAATCCTGATTGCTCATATATTGTATTTCCTTCCAGGCAGCCAATGCAGATAAAAGAACAGAATGGTAGTAACGGGGCGGATGCTGTACGGTATAGCACGGCCGTTGAGTTTGAAGCGATGTATCGCCAGCACTGGTTTGAAGCCTATTGCATTGCTTACAAAAAATTGAAGTCGCGGCAGGATGCAGAGGATGCTATTCAGATTTTATTCAAAAAAATTTGGCACAACCGGGACAGGCTGCAAATAAAAGACATGGGGGCTTACCTGGCTGTTTCGATAAATAACATTGCTATAGACATGCTGCGCAAAAGGCAAAAGAGCAAACTGTTTGCAGATGCATACACCCGATCAGCCACCGAAGCCGATTCGGTCACGGCCGAGCAATCGATTGATGCGCAGTTGTTGGAAAAGGAAATAGAAAATGTCATTCACCGGTTGCCGGCCAAAACACAAACCATATTCCGTCTTACGCGCTATGAACATAAATCTGTAAAAGAAGTGGCTGCGCAGCTTCAGCTCTCAGAAAAAGCAGTAGAGTACCATATCACCAAATCACTTAGCCAGGTAAAATCCTTCTTAAAAAAAGCCATTCAATTATTTTTTTGATTTTTTTTAGGGATGCGAGCTGTTCCATCGTCAGTATACAGGAGCGGATACGTTCGTGAGTGTAAAATTGATTTTTTAGCTTAAAAGCCGGCGGGTTCCTATTATGAGTCGCGATGAATTTGATCTTTTGTTGGAAAAATATTTGCTGGGCAACTGCACTCCTGCAGAGGAGCAGCGGGTGCTTCGCTGGTACCATCAACTCATCAGTCAAAGCGAAGTATATCTTTCTGATACGGAAAAGCAGGCTATTGAGGAAAGGATATGGTCTTCTATAAAGCAGGATCTCCATCCGGCAAGCACAGAAGCAAAAGAAATAAAATTTACACCTCGTTTTCCTGTGCTGCTGCGGGTAGCTGCAGCTGTATTACTGCTGTTATTGGGTGGCGTAATGATGTATACATTTTTTTGGAACCAGGCTCCAACACAAATGTCGGCGGGGGGGCTTAGTGTGCCGGACACGTATTTAAAGTACTCCAACACAGGTAAAAGCCAGGAAGATTTTTTGTTGGCAGATAGTTCTGTTGTTAGGTTGCAGCCGGGTAGCAGCCTATATTATCCCGATTCATTCAAGGATAGCCTGAGGGAAGTGTATCTGGAGGGAAATGCTTTCTTTAGCATACATCACGATGCCGCAAAGCCCTTTTTCGTGCACACGGTAAACGGCTTGCTTACGCGAGTTCTCGGTACCAGTTTTTCTATAAACCAGGATGTGGCCACACATACAACGGTAGTTAGGGTGGCAACGGGCCGTGTAGGGGTATATGAGGAAAAAAGCAGGAAAAGTAAAATGCTGTTGCCTCCGGGCAGTATTGTAGTTACGCCCAATCAGAAGGTGGAATTTAATGCGAAAAGTAAACGCTTTGTAACTTCGCTGGTAGAAGACCCCAGGCCGCTGGATGACCGTACTGCTGATAAAAATGCCGCGCTGAACTTTACAGGCGACAGGCCTTTATGGCAGGTATTGGAAGCTTTGAGCAAAGTATACGGGGTGAACATTACAGCGGAGTCGGAGGCTGTAGCCAATTGTCCTTTTACCGGTGATATCCGTAATTACGATCTGTATGAGCAGTTATCTGTTATATGCCAGGCGCTCAACGATTCATATGAAATAAATGGTACCAGTATTGTTGTAAAAGGAAGCGGTTGCGAATAGTGCATGGATCCTTATTTTAAACCGCTCCCCCAATTATTCATTTAAATAATGCTGTATGAAATTTAATAACGGTTGAAGCCTAAGCAGGCTCCCGATTTAGAGGGTGTTCTCTTTCCATAAAAAAGATTTAAGCTGCTTCTCAGTTCGCTGCATGTGACTGAGACTGAATCCAGATGTAAAAAGCCGGTCAATGCTGCCACATTGCCGGCCTGTTACCCGGAAGGGTATGTTCTTGCCATCAATTACTAACAAAAACAATTAAAAGTATGAAAAAAACTGACTCACAGTATTTAATTACGATTGCAATGAGAATCTCTTTACCACTGTTTCTTTTTATGTTCACGCTTGGCATTGCTGCTGCGCGAAATGGAAATGCACAGGCCATGCTGAAAAAAACGATAGTACTCAGCGCCGGCGACATTAAATTGAAGGATGCGTTAGCCGCTATCCAGGAACAGACCGGCATTTCGTTTATTTATAGCTCAAAAATGATTGACACGGACAGGAAAATTTCTTTCAAAGGAATTTCGGTAGCCGATTTTTTGAACCAGGGTTTGCTGCCCCACAATATACAGTACCGGTTAATAGATGGAAAAATCCTGCTATTCCCGCAAAAAGAACCTGCGCCGTTCAAATCGGCTGGCAGTATAAAAGGGCATATAAAAAGTGATAAGGGTGTTCCGCTTTCCGGTGTGTCAGTTATGTTGACCGGAACCAGCTATGGCGCTTCGTCAGATGCTTCCGGGAATTTTGTATTGACCGGTATACCGGCAGGAAAGTACATCATCTATTTCTCTTATATCGGTTTTTTAGCTAAAAATCAGGAAATCACCGTCGGCGAGGGAGAAGTGGTGCTCAATATCGTGCTTTCTGAAGATGTTTTAAAATTGCAGGAAGTAGTTGTAACGGGTACAGGGAATCCTCAGAAAAAAATAGAAAGCAGCGTTGCCATTACTTCACGTAGTTCGAGGCAATTGGCTTTACAGGCGCCGCTCAATAGTGCAGATGTGCTGAAGACTGTTCCGGGTCTTTCAGCAGAAAGCAGCGGAGGCGATGGCCCCGGAAGTATCCGGGTAAGAGGCCTGCCCGGCGGCGGATATATTTATCTTGGTATCATGGAGGATGGGTTGCCGGTATTGCCAACCGGTTATTCTTCACTCCCTTCAGCCGATCAGTATTTCAAGTTTGATGCAACGGTAAAAAATATGGAAGCCATACGGGGCGGTAATGCGGCTATTATTACCTCAAATACTCCCGGGGCGGTCATCAACTATTTATCCAATACCGGTGGCCCCAAACCTTATGGTTTTGTAAAGTTTACTTCGGGTTTATCGCAGGGACTTTACCGGCTGGATGCCAATACCGGCGGTCAGTTCAATGATCAATGGCAATACAATATCGGCGGCTTTTATCGCTCGGACAATGGCATTAAAAGCCCGGCGTTTACAGCTAACAAAGGCGGCCAGTTAAAATTAAACGTAACAAGAAAACTCGGGAGCAACAATGAGGGCTACCTGCGTTTTTACGGTAAATACCTGAACGACCGTGTGCAGTGGTTATTGCCCGGGTATTATGGTTACCAGAAAGGAAAACACCTGAGCAATAAACTTCCCTATTTCGACAACTTTACCGAAACGCTGATGCCCAACGAATATAAATTCCAGGCCACTATCCCGGGCAATCAAACGGTAGACCTGGACTTGTCGGACGGGTTTTATACCAAGGTACTTTACGGCGGCATGCTTTTTCACTATAAGACTAATAATAACTGGGTCATCAATAATAATTTTCGCTACCAGGACAGTAAAATGACGGCAAATTCAAGCGTGGTTACCTCGCCGGTGGCTTTCAGTAGCAGCAAGAACTATTATTATACCAATGGCACGCAATTGCAGAACCCTTCAGGATACTATACGGTACAACAGCTAAGTACCACACAGCGTAATGATAAACAGGTTATCGATTACCTCGATTTTACAAAAAAAATGAGCGCTCACAGTCTTACCCTTGGTGCGGGCATGTATAGGTACGATTTCACCAGCGAGGGTATTGCCTTTATTGCCAATACAGAAATTAAAGACAATCCTTCTCTGATTCTTGTAGGCTCATCCAATGCAGCGCGGCTAACGCCTGTAGCCAATACCAGCAAAAGCGGCCATACCAAATTTGACGGTATTTCCGGTATGTATTCAGGTTATATTTCTGACCTGATAAAAGTAAACAGGTGGTTCTTCGATCTTGGCTTCCGGTTTGATTATAACAATCTTAACGGGCACCGTGCTGTATACAGCGGCAAATCTACCTCGGCAGGTGGCAACGGTTTTGTGATCGACGAGCTTTCTCCATTCAAAGAAAATTTTTCCTACTGGTCCGCATCCTTGGGTGTCAATTACAAGCTCAGCGATTATGCTGCTGTTTTTGGCCGGGGTACCCGAACCTACAATGCTTTTACAATTGATAATTACGCGGCAGTGGATGCTAATCCAACGGGGCTAAAAAAACGCCAGCTGTTATTGGGCGAGCTGGGCATGCGCTATGCGCAGAATAAGCTGGCGCTTTTCTCGTCTGTCAGCTATTCCAGCGTGAACAATTTTCCACTGAGCATCGGCGTTCCGGGCGCCGCTACCGGCACCATTATCAACCAATCTACCTTTGGCTCATCAAGAACCTATAGTTGGGAAACCGAAATTTCTTACGAGTTGCTGAGAGGTTTGAACCTGCGCGGTATGGCAACGCTTGAAGATGCAAAATTTACGAGTTATGATATTACTGTAAGCCCGGATGCCGATCCCTCTATAGCCGGCACGGAATTGAGCTGGAAAGGCAACAGGCCGGAGCGTCTTCCCACAACCAATTTCCAATTGAGCGCAACATATGATTACAAAGGATTTAATTTATATGCTAATGCTATTTTTATCGGGAGCCGCTGGTCAACCAATGCCAATACTTACAAGCTGGATGGATACAATGAGGTGAATACAGGCGTTGGTTATACCTTTAACAAGAAGCTGGAATTACGTACATGGGTTAATAACCTGCTCGATTCACGTGGATTAACCGAGGGCAACGTACGGGGCGAACAGTTTATCAATGTAAATAATTTACAGAACGGGCAACTGATGCTGGGCCGTGCCATACTTCCCCGTAGCTACTGGGCATCGCTGAGCTTAACGTTCTGACCTCTTGAACCCAGCGATTTACGGTTAGGGTTGTAGTGGTATGCCTTCTCATTCGCTGTCTTCATTTTTTGTGGTAAAAAAAGAAATCAAACATGAAACCGATTATTTACATTATTGTATTACTTCTTTTTAACGGGGGGCTTTTGGCGCAAAAGGCTGCGCAGAAAAAAGTAACTTTTTATATCGTACGGCATGGTGAAACAATGCTGAACAAGCTTAACCGTGTGCAGGGCTGGGCTGATGCGCCGCTAACCCCAAAGGGGAAAGCCATAACTAAGGCCTTGGCTTTGGGGCTATCGCAAACTCCGTTTACAGCCGCTTATAGCAGTGACCTTGGACGGGCAAGGGAAACCGCCGATTATGTAATAAAGGAACAAACCAGGACAAAGTGTACGCTTAGTGAAACCGCCGCGCTGCGCGAAAGTTGTTTTGGTAGCTATGAAGGGAGCGAAAATAAAAAGATGTGGACTGATGCCGCGCTCTACCTGCATTACATTTCGGCAGAAGCGCTGTTTGCAGATATGCAGAAAGCCGATAAGTTGCCTGAAGTGCTTGCCGCGGTAAAGGCACTTGACACATTGAAAATGGCGGAGGATTTCAATGATGTAGCTACAAGGATGAAAGGATGGGTTGTAAAAACGGCTGATGCGGTTGCGGCTGAAGGTGGCAATATTTTAGTGGTTTCCCATGGTATTGCGATCAATGCGTTGTTATCTGTAATTGCCACAGACCCCTTTGTGCATAAGCCGCTGGGTAATGCTTCTGTAACCAAGGTGGAATATGAAAACGGAAAGTTTTCAATCCGCTCTGTGGGTGATATGCAATACGTGGAGGCGGGACTGAAGTCAGGAGAGTAGATTCACGATGGGCCTATTTATTTTATCTTTTATCTCAAAAAAAGTTACATGACAAACAGGAAAGATTTTATCAGATCCATTGGATTAATGGCGGCTGGAAGCCTGGCGCTTCGTAGCGGCGCCTTAGCCTCATTTTCCGGAAAGCGTTATCCCCGGCCTGGGCTGCAACTTTTTACAATGTTCGGCACGATAGACGATGACGTGCAGGGTACGTTAAAAAAAATAGCAGCTATTGGTTATAAGGAAATTGAATCAGCCTATACCAGAAAGGGAGGCTTTTATGGTATGCATGCGAAGGAATTCTCAAAAATGCTGAACGACATGGGTATGCATTGGCGCTCGCATCATGTACTGGGAGCCCCCTATAAACCAGCTGCCGGAGCCCGGCCGCTGACGGATGCAAACGGTAACCCTGTAACAATTCCGCCTATAAAAAATTTGCAGGATAACTCACAGGAAATAGTAGACAGCGTAGCAGCAGCAGGGATTCCTTTTTTGGTATGCGCTACCACGCCCATTGAAACAACAGAAGAAATAAAAAAGTCTGTAGAAACGCTGAACAAAGCGGGCGAGCTTTGTAAAAAAGCCGGTCTTACACTGTGTTACCATAACCACGACAAAGAGTTTAGGCTGGTGGAAGGCAAAACGCCATATGAGTTGTTTTTAGCCGAACTGTCGCCAGAAATAAAAATGGAGCTTGATCTCTGTTGGGTTACAAAAGCCGGCGTTGATCCTGTTGAATTATTTGAAAAACACCCCGGTCGCTTTCCGCTCTGGCATGCAAAAGACCTGGATAAAAATCGGGAGGGCCCTGTGTCGGTAGGAGAAGGCGTGGTAGACTTCAAAAGGGTCTTTGCCAATGCGGAAAAAGCAGGGTTGCAATATTATTTCGTTGAACATGATATGCCCAAAGATCCTTTTGCCAGCATTGAAACAAGTATCCGGGCGCTGAAGAAAATAACACTTGGGGAGTAAATCAAAATAACAGAACATTATGTTATACAAAAAAATGTTTTTAACGATAAGTTGTGCTATAAGCCTCTTACAGCTACAGGCGCAGGAGCCCTATGTACTCGTGCAAAATAAAAATGGTGCTACGTTGGGATATTCTCCTCAGTCGGGGGTACAGATTTTAACAGTAAAGGGGCTGAAATTTAAAGATCTGAACAAAAACGGCCGGCTCGACAGGTATGAAGACTGGCGTTTGCCTGCCGAAGAGCGGGCAGAAGACCTTGCGGGAAAAATGTCGCTGGAGCAGATCGCGGGCCTGATGCTTTACAGCCGGCATCAGGCCGTGCCTTCATTACCTGGCGGATATTTCGGTGGTACCTATAATGGCCGGGGCTTCCCGGAAAGTGGTGCCAGCGCCTGGGATCTGACGGATCAGCAGAAACAGTTTCTGAAAAATGATAACTTGAGGCATGTGCTGCTCACTTCGGTGCAGAGTCCGGAAACTGCTGCCAGGTGGAACAATGCGGAGCAGGCCTATGTAGAAGGGCTTGGACTGGGGATCCCTGCTAATAACAGCTCTGATCCAAGGCACACGGCAAAGGCTACTACAGAATTTAATGCCGGAGCAGGGGGCACGATTTCCTTATGGCCGGATGGGCTGGCTATGGCGGCTACTTTTGACCCTGATGTGACCCGGCAGTTTGGAGAGATGGCTTCCAGGGAATACAGGGCGCTGGGTATAGCCACAGCGCTATCGCCGCAAACGGATCTGGGCACCGAGCCGAGATGGTACAGGATCACGGGAACTTTTGGTGAAAGCCCGGAGCTGGACCGCGATATGACAATAGCCTATATAGACGGATTCCAGACATCGGCCGGTAAAGAAGAAATAAAAAACGGGTGGGGATATAAAAGTGTAAATGCCATGGTGAAACATTGGCCGGGTGGCGGCCCCGAGGAAGGTGGCAGGGATGCGCACTGGGCGTATGGAAAATTTGCAGTGTATCCCGGAGCCAATCTGGCGGACCATTTAAAACCCTTTATTGACGGAGCTTTTAAGCTAAAGGGAAAAACCGGTAAAGCATCCGCTGTGATGCCCTATTATACCATCAGTTATGGCATCGACAGTGTTTATGGGGAGAATGTAGGGAACAATTTCAGCAAATATATTCTGACGGATCTCCTGCGAAAAAAATATAATTATGATGGCGTTATCTGTACCGATTGGCTGGTAACGGCTGATGAAGGGAAAACACCGGATCAGTTTGCCGGCAAGCCCTGGGGGGTGGAACAGTTAACTGTTATGGAAAGGCATTATAAAGCGCTGATGGCAGGTGTAGACCAGTTTGGTGGAAATAATGAGCAACAGCCTGTAATAGAAGCCTATTACAAAGGCGTTAAAGAGCACGGGGAAAAGTTTATGCGTCAACGTTTCGAGCTCTCTGCACGCAGGTTGCTGCTGAATATTTTTCGTACAGGATTATTTGAAAATCCTTATCTGGATCCGGCCGAAAGCAAAAATATAGTGGGCAACCCGGTTTTTATGAAGGCGGGGTATGATGCGCAGCTGAAGTCTGTGGTGCTGCTGAAGAATCATGACAATATACTGCCGCTGAGGCCGTTCAAAACCGTTTATATTCCCAAAATATATTACCCCGCCAGAAAGAATTTTTTTGGCATGCTGGAAGCTCCCCGCTATGAGTATCCCATAGATACCAACCTGGCAAAGAAATACTATTTACTTACAGAGGACCCGGCAAAAGCCGATTTTGCACTGGTATTTATTTCCGGCCCGCAAAGCAAGGATGGGGGTTACAGCCAAACCGACCGTAAAAATGGCGGTAACGGGTATGTACCGGTACCTTTGCAATTTGGTACCTATACGGCAACCGAAGCGAGGGAGCAGAGCATAGCTGCCGGCGACCCGGTTATTGATCCTGAAATAAAAAACAGGAGCTATAATAACAAGACAACTACGGCATATAACACCATGGATCTTCAAACCGTGCTTGATACCAAAGCAATGATGGGCAATAAACCGGTAATTGTTTCGGTTACAGCTTCCGGTCCGATGATCTTCCGGGAATTTGAAAAAGAAGCTGATGGTATCCTTCTGAATTTTGGTGTGTCGCTGCAGGCGGTACTGGATATTGTTTCGGGCAACCATGAGCCTTCGGCATTATTGCCGGTGCAAATGCCCGCTGATATGCGGACTGTTGAGTTACAAAAAGAAGATATTCCTTTTGATATGGAATGCTATAAAGATATGGACGGTCATGTCTACGATTTCGGATTTGGCCTTAACTGGAAGGGGCCAATCCAGGACGGCCGTACAAAACAATATAACAGAAATGTTAGGGTATCCAGGTAATCGATAAATCACAGTTCTCGTGTTGCACTGTTCTCCGGGTAAAAGTTATAACTGTTGTCTCCCCAAGAAACGCGCAATATCCCCGCAAAACAAAAAAGGAGAAGATAGAAATCCCCTCCGTTGTTTTACATGAGAAAAAGATTGCGGTTATTGATCCGCTCTTTTATATTTTGAAACTACTTCAGTATCGCCGGCGCTGTTTGCGTTGATATGCGTGTAGTGTTTGTTATCTTTTAAAACGATCCGGTAATTAACGCCGTTCTTATTGCTTACTTCGGTTACGCCATGAATTTCTTTAGCTGGAAATGCAGCAGTTACTCCGGCTAATACAACAGGAGAGAGCTGGTCTTTTTTATAGTAGCGAACTGTTTGGATCAGGTTGCCTTTAACATCGAAGGTAGCGCGGGTCTTGATGCCATTAGTGGTAAAGAAAGCTTCTGCACTGTTTGCTGTTTCGCTCCAGGTAACATTAGCTGCACTTTTGAAGATGGACACAAAAGTAGCCTGGGCTTTTTCATTTACTACCGGTTCTACAGTGGAAGCAGCAGCGCCAAAGGTGATCGTTAATAATGTAGCGGCGGAAAGAATTAAAGATTTCATTTTATTTGTTTTGTTGCCTGCCTGCAGGCGGGGTAGTTATTAATTGTTTCACAAACATACATTACCACACTGCCTGGAGTCAATATCATAATGGCGAACCACATCAAAATCACCGGTGAACGGCAGTTTTATGATGGTGAATACCTGCAGCCAAAATTTCTATCTGCATTTATCAAAGAATGAAGTTGCTTTTTTAACTTCCTATTTATAGCTCGCATTTTAGGCGGGAATGTTACAGAGGGGAAACCTTAAATTTATCCTTTAACATATTTAAAACATCCGTTCTCCCAGATCTTGGCAGCATTTTTTTCAGGTTAGGTGCCAAAACTGGGTACAGACGATTGGCGACATTTCTCATCAGTTCTGTTGATATAAACGCTTTTGGTGAGAGCTTCATTTGATGGGTAATGGATATAGTTAGTGCATAACGATGCAAAAAACAGCTTGCAGGGTGTCGTGTTGTGAAAAGGTATTGCGCCGGTTATCGCCCTAAAGTATCCATTACAACGGGCGATGCCCTTTTACAACGCCTGGCAATAATCTGGCGCTGTTTTGCTCATGCAAGCCCCGAGCGTTAAAAAAAATGCTGTAATACTTTATAACCTAACGCAATTATTATCTGTTACCGATATCTCACCGCTTTATTTTAGTTTATGCAACTGCAGTTGCTGTATCGCTATTTTGCCTGGTGATTGTATGCTGATATCGGTAAACGGCGTTGTTGGAAAAAATATTCCTGTCATAACACTCAGCCCGTTATCTGCAAATAATTCTACTGATGCCACGTCAATTACCAGGGTTATATTCATATCCTTGTTATTTGAAAAGCGGGGGGCAACATGTTTTTTGGCAAAATCTTTTTCAAATGAAGTAACGCCGCTTTGGATGCGGTCGATAAAATACTGGTTTGCTTTGGCATCAAAGCCAATTACTACCCGCTCTCCTTTTACATTGGATAAAACGATGTTGAATGATTGGGCGTTGCCGGTATTAAAGTCTAATATAGCCGCTCCGTTCAGCTTTCCAATTTTTTTGGTGATATCAACATTCCCTGCTATTATATTCTTTAATGTAGCGCTTTTTGTAACTGAGGCCCTCAATTCTTTTACGGGCTCCGAAGCGAGGAAGTATTCGCTGCCTCTTTTTACCAGCTTCAGTTCTCTGGCAATAGTGGTGGCGCTGCGCCAGTTTTGGGTAGGCACCAGGTTGGCATATTGCCAGTTGCTCATCCAGCCGATGAGTAGTTTACGATCCCCGGTATTGCTCCACGTAACGCCCGCATAATTGTCCGGGCCGTAATCCATCCAGCGGATTAGCGTGTCAAAAGGTTTAAAAACCGAACCATCAAAATCCCCGGTAAAATATTGCGTGGCCGATCCGCCGTTAGGGCCGCCGGGATTCAGGTTTACGATCAGCACCCATGCTTGTTTACCATCCACGGAAAAACGGATCAGGTCCGGGCATTCCCATACACCGCCATGTGCGCCGATATTTTTTCCAAATTGGCTTTCCTCTTTCCAGCTTTTCAGATCGGGAGAGGAATAAAAAGTAATATGGTCTAAAGTTGCCAGGGTCATGATCCATTTTTTAGTAGCTTCATGCCACATTACTTTAGGATCGCGAAAATCGCGGATATGAGGGTTAGGCAATACAGGATTACCCTTATATTTCGTCCATGTTTTACCCTCGTCCAGGCTGTAGGCAATACCCTGGGTCTGGTAGGTTTCAAAACCTTCTTTTTCTATGGCATGGCTGTGGTTGGTATAAATAGCCACCATGGCATTTTTGCCAAACCCTGCGGTATTATTTACATCTATTACTGCGCTGCCGGAAAAGATCGTTCCCAGTGCGTCGGGATATAAAGCGATGGGCTGTTCTTTCCAGTTTACCAGGTCGGCGCTGATGGCATGGCCCCAATGCATGGGCCCCCATACCGGCTTATCGGGATTGTGCTGGAAAAACAAATGATATGTTCCATTATAGAAAACCATGCCGTTGGGATCGTTCATCCAGCCTTTTTGGGGCGTGAAGTGAATCAATGGCCGGTGCGGCTCGTTTTGCTGTTGCGCAATTACTGGTCCGTACGACAGGGCTAACACAAATGCGAGTATCGTCAGATATTTGTTATAAAGCATAGTATAGTGGTATTAAAAATGAGATGTTGTATATGAGTAGCGAAAAAAAATATTTAATAGCGAGCCGGGCGCCGGCAACCATATGCCCCCAGCTTATTCATTTTTCATTCTTTTAATTTGCTGTAATAAATTATTCCATTCGTTTTCCGAATGATATTGCTGTACAAGATCGCCGTTTTTTGTAAATAATACCATAAACGGTAATTGTTCTAAATGATAATAATTTTTAATAAAAAACGAATTGCCTTCAGTGCCGGTATAGAAATTAGGATGCTGTTGTAACGCGAACTGTTCCACAAAGGAAGCTACATCTTTTACCGGCCGGTAAGTGATCAGCGCCACCGAAAGCTTTTTCAGCTCTTTATAATGTTTGGTCATTTGTAGTACCAGTTTTTCACAATGATCGCAACCCGGCGAAAAATAAACCAGCAATATGGGTTTCCCCATCGGTAACTGTTGTGCCTTGAACAGCTTGCCGTTGGCCTGTATCATTTGAAACGGCGGGAGCTTATTGGGTTGCGATACCGCTGAAAAACCAACAGTAACTAATGAAACAACTATGAGTAATTTTGATATTGACAACAGGTAAGTACTGCTGTGTTTTTTTATACTATGTGGCGGTGAATGATGCAAGGTACTATGGGTTTATGGATGAGTAACTGTAATATTACTAAAAGTAACGTCGCTATGGTCGGAAAAGATACCCCAGGAAGTATTACTGGCTTTGTAAATACGGTTTGTAAAAGCTACCTGGTCGTTTATATATGCTACCACAACTGAGTTCTCTACAACAATCTGTACTTTATAGCTGGTATTGGCGCTGAGGGAGAGCGGCACGTCATTATCCGGAATGCTATCCAGTGCGCTGCGATTTTTCTTTTCAAATTTTAATTTGTTTTCAGATGGCACAAACCGCAACTGGAATGTATTTTCATAACCGTCACAGGCGCCAATAAGAAAGCCAAAATCTTTTGAGGAGCTGGAATAGGAAAATGTAGTGGTGATTAAATACTGAGCCCGGTTGACGGGATGGTACAGCACATTTGCCACATCAAAATCAGCATTACTGATGAGCCGGTATGACTGGGTGCCGGAACTGGTGTTGGTTACATTGCCCCATTGACTGTCTTTGATGATAGTTTCCTGTGTAGTTTCCAGCCAGCTTTTTACGGTGTGCGGAATAGCGGTGGCCAGGTCTCCATTAGGTAAGGCATATATTTTATGTGTGACCAGGTTTCCGCCCCATGCCCAGGAACCGTTATCAGTACCGCCGGAACGGGTATGGCACCAGCCAAAAAGATAAGCATCACCATAAGCGTCCGGAACAGCTTTGCCGGCGTAAAAAGCATTACCATCTATACGTTCCGGTCCGGAAGGCAGGCTCCAGGGGCCATTGACGGAGGTGCTTTTCCGGTAATGCACGTACTTCTGCTTTTCTGAACTGATGCTTTGATCGGAAAAGATCAGGTAATAGTATCCGCCAAAGTGAAAAATGCCGGGACACTCCATGTTAAAATAATTGGTGCTGCCTCCATCATAAAACACGCCCTGGTAGCTCCAGTTGAGTAAATCTGAGGATGTGTATTTTGCTATAACACCCCTCCAGCTACCGTTATGGTTTTTGCGTGCAGCGATCAGCATCATCCAGTTATTGCCCGCTGCATCCCATATTACAAAAGGATCACGCCAGTTGTCGTTTTCATCGTAGCCAATGCCGGTTGGCGCATAAATGGTGGCAAAAGAATTGTTTTTAGTAAATACCGATGTTGGATTTGTAGCTGTTGCTAGCATAATGCCTTCCCGTTTTACCCCGTTCGTGCAGCTGGTGATATCGGGGTTGTGACCGGTATAAAAAGCATAATAAATGTTGTTTGCTTTTACTACGGCGCCTGCCCCAACCGCATAGTCCTGGTCGCAGGTAACACCGGAAGACGATAGAATGGAAGCGGTTTCGGAGTAACTGTGAAAGTTGTCAGACACGAATGCATACCAGGGATGCTTTTGCCCGCCGGCGCTCCATATGTCTTTAAGAAAATAAAGCTTATAGTTGAGAGCAGAGGAATCATAGTAAGGGGCTACGTCTCCTATGTAGGTACTGTCTGCGCACATCCGGTAAATAGAATAGTCTTTTTGTTCCGCCTGTGCAGTGCATTGCAGTCCGTTTAATGCTGTTTCGATATTTGGTGCGGAATGCGCCGCAAGCAGGTCTTCCAGGTCAACCGGCAATCTGCTACAGGCGTTGAAAAGGAGTACGGCTCCAAACGCCGCAGTTGTGGAGAAAACAGATCTTTTCATATTGGCAATTTTTAGGGTTTGTTTTTATTGAAGAGGTTGGTCCCATATTGAAGAAAGCTCCCATCCCGTAAAACTTATTAACCGGGCAGGCCCTTTTTCGGAAAATACCTGTATCCCTGTTTGCAATTCCGAAGGGTAGGTAACCAGGCTTAAAACAACCTTTCCCTGGTTGGTAAATACTTCCACAGACGACTGATCTACCAGCATATGCAAGCGTACCTGCCCGTTTTCAGGCGTCACCGGGGCATACATCTTTGTAGCAAACTTTTGGGTAAAATCTACATTGCCTGTAAAATCTGTACAATTTGTTCTGTCAATACAAAGGTTGGAGGTTGCAGGATCATAGCTCAGTCTTAATCGCCGTCCTTCACCCACAAGCAGGTTGAAACCGAATGCCGCCGCGGCTTTCGAACTGAATACGGCATCTATCTCATACGTGTTTCTTCCCGGTTTAAATTCTGTTATATCCCGGGTTCCGCTAATGGCCCTGTTAGTAAACTGAACCGGCTTTTTTCGTAACTTTGTTAAAGCCTGTATCGGACTTTGTACTAGGCGTATCCCCTCAGGAAACTTTTTTAATGCAATAGCTCTCGGTAAAGATTGAAACCCTTTTCCCCAGGTGGAAGGCACATTTCTTGCATAATCCCAATTGCCCATCCAGCCCATAAATACAGGCCTATGCTCCGGGTTTTCGGGAAAGCGGTACGACCGGGTGGCATAAAAGTCGGTACCATAATCCAGCCAAAGCCCGTGCTGTAAACCTTTGGGGTGAAGTACTTTTGAAAAAAGGATATGATCGATACGAATAGTTCCCCATTGTTCATCCGAGGCATCATCTACAATCTGTATCACCGCTTTTTCTCCTTTCAGATCGCTTACATCCCATCCGTTCCATTTCAGCAGGTCGCTGTTATCGCCTGTAGCAGAGCGTACCACTTTTTGATGCACCAGTAAATTGATACAGGTTTTCCCGGGGCGGTTTCCTCCTGCTATTAAAAAATTGATCACCGGTTCTGTGATGGTAAAAACAGGTGAAGTGAGCGTGCCGGTCTTTCCATTACCGCCGTTACGGGAATTGGCATCACCGCTGCCAATGCGTACCACGGAATCACTATCATCCGGGCGGCTGCCAAAAGCGGTTCCGGTAGTTTTCCAGGTTCCATAGCCTGTAGCATCAAAGGATTCAAAAACTTTCCCGGCAAGCCCCGTGCCGTCTTTTAAAAAAGCAACGGTGGCATCATCTGCACGAAATTGTTTCCCGTCGAAATCGCCCACAAAATATTGTACCCGGTTAGGCCCCTGGCCGATGAGCAGTACCCATTTCTTTTTGCCGGGCTCACCCTCCACATCCAGCTCCAACAGATCCGGACATTCCCAGAAAGCGCTCCGTGGGCCCAGGTTGCCAAACTCACTCATATATACCCATTCTTTCAGGTTGCGGGAGGAGTAAAAATGTATCTTTTTAATGTCCGGTACTGTTACTGCCATCACCCATTTTTGAATGGGCTCGTGCCAGAACACCTGCGGATCGCGGAAGAATATTTTGCGCACATCCAGCACCGGGTTGCCTTCGTAAAAATTAAAATTGATCCTGTCGTTGCTTACAGAAATGGCTTGTTGCTCCGGCAGGCTATCGCCCGGGTAGTGCATAGTATAAACAGCGATCATACTGTTAGCTCCAAATCCCGCGGTATTATTTTTATCAACAACTACCGATCCCGAAAAATAGGAGAATGCCCTGCTACCGCCCTGCATGGGGTAGGGGAGCTCTTCCCAATGTACCAGGTCTTCAGAAACGGCATGCCCCCACCAGAATAAATGATACTTTCCTCCGGTATAAACCAACCCGTCAGGGTCGCCGATCCATCCTTTCTGAGGACTGAAATGAAACTGCGGGCGATATTTCTCATCATACTGCGCATATAGGTGCTGCATAGCTGTTACCAGCAATAAAGCAAACAGCAGGGCTGTATTTTTATGACAGATGTAAGACTTATGCATGATCGGGTATTTATTGAATTAATGAGCAGATATTTTCAGATCATTTACCACTATCTTCATCTTATCGGCGCGGAGGCTCCAAGCATTATCCTGAACACGGTAAACACGATTGGTAAGCGCCACTTCGTTATTCAAATACAGGGCTGCAATAGAATTGTCAATAACGAGGCTGAAGGAATACGTTTTACCTGCTTCAAAATTAAAAGGCACCCTTGTTATTTCCGATCCATTATTGTAGGCGGCTATGCGTTTGGCGGCCGGCTCGAAACGGATGATATAGGAACCATTTTTATCAGTGCCTGCGTTAAAGCCAAGAGAGGCCATACCTGTGGTGTTGCTGAAACTGATGCTGCCGCTGATCTTCACCGTTCCCTCAATTTTTCCAAACTGGTAACCTGCAGCGGAGGCCGTGCCGTCAATCGTATAGCTGGCGCCCGATTGCGTTACTGCACCATCCTGTTCTTTAACGGACAGGTCTGCCGTTTTAGTAAAGTAAGCCTGCACCGGCTCGGGAATTTTTACGCCGAGGTTGCCATTATTTAGTTTTACTAATTCATGGCTGATTAAATTGCCTGCCCAGGTACGGGCGCCGTTATCTGTTTCAGGGGTACGGCGATGCGCCCATGCAAAAGCATAATACTGTGCGCCGTTAGATGCCATACGCCCTGCATAAAACTGGTGACCATCGAACATATCATTGCCTCCTGTTGGTTTTGTCCACGGACCGGCAGTGGAGTTGGCTACACGATAATGGGTGCCTGGCGTGCCAGACCAGTCTTCAGCAAAAAGCATATAATATTGATTCCCCCATTTGAAGATGTCGGCACATTCCAGCATCAGGTAATCGCCTTCTACATTCAAAGTACCCCTCAGCTGCCAGTTATTGGAAGCCGGGTCGGTTGTTTTGTAAACAAGCAATACACCTTTGCCCGATTGCTGCGCACTTACGATCATCCAGTATTCATTAAACTCACTATTAAAGAAAACATAAGGATCGCGGAACTCATTCATATTAAACCCCTGCGGCGCTTTTAATGAAAAGTCTTTTTTGACCCAGCTCTTTAAGTCGGTACTGGTGGCATACATTACCGCCTCGCGGCTATTGGGCGTTGCCCAGCCCGGATTATTATTTTGCAGCCAGCTGCTACTGCCGTTGTGACCGGTATAATAAAAATAATAGGTGTTGCCTGCTTTTACCAGGGAGCCCGTGCCTACCAGTTGATCCTGCGTGGCAACATTGCCATAAGCAATCGTTTCACCTTCGTAATTATAGTGGAGCAGGTTACTGGTGGTAAACTGGTGGATAGGATGCTGACCCGGGCTGCTTTGCTTTACCCTGTCAGGCGCATCATGTAGAAAGAATAAATGAAATGTACCCTCTATGTAATAAGGCATTACATCGCCTACCCAGCCGGCATAACCTGTGCCGGGGGGAGTTGCAGGGGCAGCGGGTTGGGGATAGATATTAAAAGTAGCTTCAGGCCGTGGATCGGGAATAATATTTTTCCCGTCATTTTTATTGCAGCAGGTAAGCAGCAGCATACCCACGATAAAGGAGAAAGAATTAAAAAGCATTTTCATCCGTGATTTTTTTTGTTTTTTTATTTGATCGGATGGAACATCCTGGCCAATATTCCTCTGTGAAATATTTACCGGGGCGTTTCATGTGTATGTTTCGAAAGGGGGGCAACTCTTTGCATGAACATCCTGAACGGCACAAGCGGCGGGATAGTTTCTTTTTCAATGAGCTGTTTCGCTTTGCTCGCTATGATGCTTCAGATGATCAGAATATTTGAGACACCTGTGAAGTTTAGTGATCCTTTAAATAGTCGATGGCGTTTTTAGTGATCCTGCGGATATTGCCGATATACGCATTGGTGGTCTTGCCGCCGTTTAATGGCTCTGAGTACCAGTCGTAAGCGCCAAATGCAATAATGATCACATTGGCATTATCGCCGGTTTTCCATTCGGCAATACCTACACGCCCGTCTAAATTATCGTCCCAAGCTTCAGAAGCCAGGTTAATACCCCCGGTTTGTTCGCGCCAGGCAGCCCCGTTGCCATAACCACCCCACTCGGGCAAGAACCACCAGGCCGTATGGTTTTGCCTGAACGTTCCTTTTTCCAGCAGCCACGCTTTGCCCGGTTCGTAGGTTTCAATACCTGCAAATACGGGATGGCTTTCCCGGGTGCGGAAAGAAATACCCCAGTTGTTATTTTGTTCTATGAATCCTGCATTGCCAAAATCGCCAAACGCGTTGTTAGGCCCACGTCCCTGCGGAACGATGCCTAATGCTTCTACATAGCGTGTAGCATAGGTGGTCAGCATCAGGTTGCCGCCGTTGGCTCGGTAAGCTTTAAGTGCATTTACAACGGCAGACGTCAGTGCAGCAGCCGGTAAATCCTGGGGAGCATCGTAATGCCACCAGATTACTTTATAATTGGACAGCCTGCGCCCTGTTTCAATGCTTTGAAAGGATATATAATCTGCCGCAGGATAATTTAAAAAGAACCAGTCTGCAGCGGCTTTTTCATCAGGATCAGCAATGGCATCGCGCGTAGCAGCAAGGCCCAGGAACGCATACTCGTTTACCGAATTGCTGATCACCGTTACCCTGTAGGTTGCGGTAGTATTGCCCGATGTTAACGTGTACGATACAGGCCCGGTGAAGTTTTGCGGCACCCCACTCGCAGGCGAAACCTGGATATTGTTTTCTACCTGTATTTGAGGCGTAAGATTGCTTAGGTTAACACCATCTGGAAGCAACACCGTAATACTTTGTGCGGACTGGTCGATAGTGCCGGCAACCCCGTTTATTGTAAAGGATTTCAGCGGGGGAGTAATCAGCGCTTTAACCGTATAATCTTTATACAGGTTGCCATTAGTAATGCGATACTTCACATCTCCTGTAAAATTAATTGTTGCTCCTGCAGCAGGCGACAGGGCTGCTGTGGCGGGAAGCGCTACAGACGGCGTAAGGGAACTAAGATTGGTTCCAAAAGGAAGGCGCACGGTAATAATGCCGCTTTTATGATCTATTTCCCCCTGTTGCTGGTTGATGCTGAACGATTGCAGGCGTACATCGGCAGTTACATCGAAATTACTCTTGTTCTCTTTGTTACAGCCTGCCAGCACCAGCCAACTGATCAGCAGTAAGTGAACAGCGCCTGTTATTATTTTCGTTTTCATATTCTCCAATGCTTTAAAAGTTAATAGTTGGGATTTTGCACATAAAGACCTTCGCTCCAGAATATCTGATTCTGTGGTACGGGTAAAAACTCATCCCTGCCTTTCTTAAAAAAGGCGCTTTGGTATATGCTGCGGGTTGTTTTTTCGTGAGCAAAGAAATCGTTCATCACCTGGTCGGCAATACCCCAGCGTACCAGGTCGAAGAAACGCTCGCCTTCCAGGGCCATTTCCAGCCTGCGTTCAAACCGTAATACTTTGCGCGCGGTGGCCTGGTCCCAGGAAATATTTTCGCCCGGTACATACTCTTTCACGTTATAGTTGGAAGTAGGCTGGCCATTGGCCTGTTTAAGCCGCGTAGTGCTGTTGGCTGCGCGGCGGCGAATAGCGTTTATAAGTGGCAATGCATCGCTCTGCCTTCCCAGTTCAATCAGCGCTTCTGCTTTAAAGAGCATTACATCTGCATACCTGATGAGGACGCGCGCTTTGGTATTACCGAAGAAAGGCGCGAGATTGATAAAGCAGTCACATGCAGGCGATACATTTTCCTTCATAGAGTTATAAACACCGTAGATAGGCACATTTCTGCTCCAGGCTTCCGTAACCACCCGGGCAGGCTCGTATTTCCAGGGTGCACCGGGCCTTGATACGGTATGGTCGATCCTGGGATCAACTGTATTAGAACTGAAGTTTACATTCTGGTCATTGTAAGTGTCCAATAGCGGTATACCGGCCGTGCTGGTGCGAAAAGCGTTAACGAGTGTTTGCGAGGGCTTCTGAAAATCGCAACAGCCCAAACCCTGCGGTACCGTCAACATATCGCCAAAGTTTACACGTCCGCGTCCCGCACCATCGTTACTGGAGAACTGAACAGACAACAATGCCTCTACGCCATTTTCAAAACTGCCGGGCAAAAAGTTGTTGGCAAAGTCGTCCTGCAGTTTATAATCGGAGTTTAGTGCTATATCGGCGGCATCAATTACTTTTTGCAGCAAAGCGGGATCAATACCTGTTACAGCATGTGTTTCATTTTGCTTATATGCCTGGAACAGCCTTGTTTTGGCAAGGAATGCATAAGCCGCATATTTGTTAACACGGCCAATTTCCGGTTGTTTGGCAGGCAGGGCCTGGGCCGCAAACTCAAAATCTGCTGCTATTTTTTCCAGTATCTGGTCGCGTGTCAGTTCATTATTTTTTACCAGCTTATAGTTGGCGGGTAGCACATTTTCATCTATATAAGGCACCTGCTTGAAAAGATTTTCAATCATCAGGTACCAGTAACCTCTTAAAAACCGCAGCTCCGCTTTACGGGTTTCCAGCAACGGAAACTCGCCTGCATTGAGCTTGTTTAAAATGCGTAACCCTTCATTGGCTCTTCTGATGCCCACGTAAATATTGAACCAGATGCCATCGTAATTCCATTGATCAGGCCGCGATGTTACAAATGTTTCCATCGCATGAAAAACATCACCATCGTTAATGCCGCCGCCACCTTTATAAGCGTCGTCGGCGCGCACATTTCCATATTGGTACATGCTGAATGCACGGTTTATTTCGTCGTTTCCAAGCTGTGAATAAGCTGCTATTACAAAGCCTTCTGCCTGATCCGGAGTAGCTACCTGCTCTTCAGATAAAGAGCCTCTTGGTCCTACCTCCAGCATTTTTTTACAGGATGTAAATGAGATAAAGGCTATAGCTATTATTAGTATATTCTTGTTCATTTTGTTGATTTTTAGAATTTCAGGTTAACGCCTCCGGTAAATACAGTAGGGTTAGGATAGGCATAGGCCGGACTTTCCGGGTCTAACCCGGTAAAAGATTTTGATTTTAACAGTATGCCCAGGTTATCACCTCCGATATAAAACCGGCAGGATTTTACTTTTAACCTGGTCATCAGTTTTTTGTTGAGCGTATATCCCAGCTGGAGGTTTCTTAGCTTCAGGTAAGCCCCGTTTTCTATAAAGTAGGTGGAAGCTCTTGCTTCAAAATTATTATCAGTCAAAACAGGCGCAGGAATGGTAGAACCGGTATTGGCAGGAGACCAGGCGTCAAGCAGGCGCTGTCCTTTATTAGAGGAGGATTCTACAGCGCTCCAGAAATCTGTGAATCTTTTAGCCTCATTATTCACATCTACTTTGCCAAGCCCCTGCAGTAAAAAGGAGAAATCAATATTTTTATAACTGATATTCGCATTAAGGCCGTAAGAGAATTTAGGTATGGGTATGCCAATCCAGGTACGGTCAAAGTCATTGATCACGCCATTATTATCCAGGTCCCGGTAGCGAATTCTTCCCGGCGCCTTCCCGGGTTGATCTGCATGGGCATTTACTTCATCCTGGGTTTGAAACAGCCCGTCGGCTATATATCCAAAGTAAGAGCCAATGGTTCTGCCCAGGATATTCTGGCCCCGGCCATCGCCTCCGTAGGCATTCACTACTTCCGCAGGTAGCTTGGTGACTTTGTTTCTAACAATGTCGAAGTTGCCGGTAAGGTCGATCGACCAGTCTTCCGTTAAATTATCCCGGTAACCCAGTATAAACTCAAAGCCTTTGTTTTGCATCGAAGCGCCGTTTACCCAGCGGTTGCCGCCTTCACCAAGCGTGCCGATATAAGGAGGCAGTATGAGAATGTCGGATGTTTTCTTAATATAATAATCTGCGCTTCCATATACCTTATTATTGGCGAATGCATAGTCTATTCCAAAGTTGGACATAGCGGTTGCTTCCCATTTAAGATCAGGATTGGCATTTTGCGAAAGATAAAATCCCGACGGCAGCACACCGCTTTTTTTGCCGCTAATATCGTAGGCTGTTATATTGTAGGAGGGAAGATATATATTATAGATGGCGTTGTTGGCGATCTGCTCATTACCCGTGCGTCCCCAGCCATAGCGTATTTTCAAATCACTGATCAATGGTACACCGTTTTTAATGAACGTTTCTTCGCTCAGGCGCCATGCAGCAGAAAAGGCCGGAAATAGTCCAAACCGGTTGTTCTGGCCGAACCTGGAGGATCCGTCGTATCTTAATGTACCAGAGAGCAGATACCTGTTTTTAAATGAGTAATTGGCTTTGGCTATATAAGACATCAATACGTTTTTCATACCGTAGCCACTATTGTCTTTGATGCCGGTACCCGCATTCAGGTACATGTAGTCGGGTGCTTCCAGCACATAACCCTCACGCGACGCATTAAAGAAACTAGTGGTAGACTGATAGTATTCGGTTCCGGCTACTACATCTAACCTGTTATTGCCCTTATTGAGCTTATAATTTATGGTATTGGTCCAGGTTAGGTTCATAATATGATTTTGCGTATTGATCACTTTGTTGACCGAACCCACCAGGTAGCCGCTCTCGTATTTTTTCTGCCAGTTGCGGGAGCTGTAATTGCCATAGTCCACGCCTACGTTAGACCTGAAAACCAGCGAGGGCAATATTTTTAAATCGGCAAAGAAATTACCAAATACGCGCACGTAGTTATAGTAATTTTGTTTATTGTCTTCCAGCAGCCTAACCGGGTTTTGACGGTCGTTCATACCGGCAACCGGGCCGCCCCATCCCACACCGTCTGTGGTATGTACCGGTATAAGCGGTACGGCCTGGATGGCAGCGTTGATCACATCAGCCTGAACTTCCTTCGTTTTTGTAACGCTCAGGTTTTCCCCGATCGTTAACTTGTTATCGAATAATTTAAAGTCGGAATTGAGACGTGCAGATATACGGTTGAAGCCGGTTGTTTTAATAATACCCTTGTTGTCAAAATAACCAAGCGATAGTAAGTAATTGCCGCTGGGTGTGGCATTAGACAGCTGCAGGTCGTAGTTCTGCACCACGCCGGTACGGGATATTTCATTGAACCAGTTGGTATTGGCCGCTTTAATAGTTTGCGCCGGATCGAGGTATTCCGGTACAAATACATTATCCAGCACCGGTTGGTTGCTGGCGGCATCTACATGCCAGTTGTAACGGTACTGTATACTGTTGCTGTTAGGGTCGAAGCCACTGTTGATATTTGCCTGCCACAACACGCGACCGTATTGTTCGGCATCCAGCATTTTTATTTTGGTTAAGTAATTGGAAACAGCTGTATAGGCATTCAGGTTAACAGCTGTACCCGATCCTTTTGCATGCCTGGTAGTGATAATAATCACGCCATTGGCAGCACGCGAACCATAGATGCTTGCCGATGATGCATCCTTCAGTACCTGTATCGATTCTATATCGGCCTGGTTCAGCTCATGCATCCCTGCCTTTGTGGGTATCCCGTCTATAATATATAAAGGGTCGTTATCGTTCAGTGTGCCTACTCCCCGTATCCGGATGGTAGCAGGTGCGCTGGGAGCGCCGTTAGAGGTAATGCTCATGCCCGGTATTTGTCCCTGCAACGCCTTAATAGGGTTGGCTACCGCTTGTTTTTTCATTTCATCTACATCCACCACACTCACGGCACCCGTCAGATCGGCTTTCCGTTGTGTCTGATAGCCGGTTACGATCACCTGGTTAAGGTTTGAAAAATCACGTGTTAGTTCAACATTCATATTGCCAGTTGCTGCAACCGATTTCGGTAACATCCCTACATATGAAAACTGCAGCATCTCATTAGCAGTAACTGATATGGTAAATTTTCCCAGGCTGTCTGTAAAAACGGTTTTTGAGGCGGCGCTTACTGTAACGCCCTGTAAAGGGGCTTTTGTGGCGCTTTCGGTAACAGTACCTCTTATTGAAACCTGCTGGGCCTGTAAATACCCGATACAAAGCATGAACAAAGCAATTAGGATTTTCTTCATAAAACAATTTTTGCTGAGGTTTATTAGATAGTCATTGATGGTGTGTTAGCCAGTGTTTTGGCGCTGAAGTGCTCTATGTCTTCTGGCGTGTATTCAGGGCATCCTCCTTCCTGCGTTGCTACAAATGCTCCCACGGTACAGCCAAAAGCGAGCGCCGATTCTACATTTCTGTCGGCGATGAATTTTGATAAAAACGCTGCCAGAAAACTATCGCCGCTGCCAATTGTATCAGCTACGTTTACTTTAAAGCCGTTGTGGTAATAAAATCTATGATCGTAGTTGACAATGGCTCCTTTTGCACCACAGGTTACTATAATTGTCTCAATTTGAAACCGGTCCTGAAGCACTTTTATTTTGTCTTCGAACCTGCGGGTGTTGGAATACCAGCCAGACACCATTACCAGTTCTTCTTCATTCATTTTAAGCACCTGCGCTTTACCCAGCTGGTATTCGAGGCAGTCTTTATTAATGAAAGGAGCCCGCAGGTTAATATCCAGTACTTTCCGTACAGGGATTTCCATTAGCTCAAACAAAGTATTTCTTGATACTTCGCAGCGTGTAGCCAGGCTGCCAAAAACAAAATAGCGGGCGCCTGCAACAAGCGCTTCGTGGCCCGTCTGCCGTTCAATATAATCCCAGGCAACATCTTCAACAATCTGGTATTTCATGTCTCCGGCTTGGTTGGGTGTAGCTAAAACAATACTCGTACGGTAATTTTGATCGGTTTGTAGATTACTGATATCTATCCCCTTCCCTTCAAAAACTTTTCGTAATTCGGTACCTCTTTCATCGGCTCCAATCCGCGATATAAGCGTAGCTGTTCTGCCCAGCTTTGTTAAATGGTAGGTCACATTCATCGGAGCTCCTCCCGGTAATTCCCGATCGGGCAGCACGTCCCAAAGAATCTCCCCAAAGCATACCACTTCATTGGTTTTGTTGATCATTGCAATCGTTATTGATAATTAAAAAATGTGTTGGTTTGAAGCAAGCAGGGAATAGGGTGTAAAGCAGGGAGCGGGGAGTAGCAAATAGCTAACCACCCTGCTCATTATTTAGCGCTTACTAAACCCGTTCCCAGTTTCTCTTCCATTTCTTCTAATGATACTCCTTTGGTTTCGGGCATTTTAAATAAAACCCACAGCAGTTGCAGTATCATCATGATCATAAAAAACAAGAATATTTTTGCAGGTCCTATAGACGGGCTATTGGCAAAAAACGGGAAAACACTGGTTACCAGCGCTGCCATTATCCAATGTATAGAGCTGCCTAAAGATTGACCGTAGGAGCGTACCTGGTTAGGGAATATCTCCGAAATAAATACCCATATAACAGCGCCCTGCCCTATGGCATGAGATCCGATGAAAATAAAAACCAGCAGAGGAACGATCATGCCGCCGAGGTATTGAAAATAGAAGGCACCCGCTATGGCGCCGAGAGACAGAATATAGCCAAGCGAGCCGATCAACATAAGCCTTTTACGTCCCAGCCTGTCTATCAGGTATAATCCCAACATTGTAAAGATGAGGTTTACCAAGCCTACACCAGCACTTTGTAAAAAAGCGACACTTTTGCCCAGCCCCGCCAGCTCAAATACACGGGGAGCGAAATAAATAATGGCATTGATGCCCGAAAGCTGGTTGAACATAGCTATTAATACCGCCATGATGATAGCTTTGCGAAATCTTTTGGAGAAGAAAACCGAAAGGCTTGCTTTTTCCTGTTCGGCTCTTACATCCTGCTGTATGGATTGAATGGCATCTTCTACTCCTTCAGGGTCAGAAACTTCCAGGATTTTGCGCGCAGTAGCATAGTCGTTCCGATGCACCATCAGCCACCTCGGACTTTCGGGAACAAAATACAGCAGTACCACAAACAAAGCGGCAGGCAGGGCCAGTATGCCCAGCATCCAACGCCACGCCTCATCGCCCAGGCCGGTGAGCAGGTAATTAGATAAATAGGCCAGCAGTATGCCAAAGACTATGTTAAACTGAAAAGTAGCTACCAGTTTTCCCCTGTTTTTGGCAGGCGCTATCTCGGTAATGAACATGGGCGCTACCACCGATGAGGCACCTACTCCCAGGCCGCCTAAAAAGCGAAATGCCATAAAAGAAAAAACATCATTAACAATGGCGGAGCCGATGGCCGATATAAAAAATATAATACCGATCCAAAGCAATACTTTTTTACGCCCGTACTTTTCGGCCGGAACACCGCCAAAAAGGGCTCCTATGATGGTTCCGTATAATGCTGATGCCAGGGCCTGGCCGTGTAATACATCGCTGAGGTTCCATAGGTGTTGTATTTGTTGTTCCGCGCCGGAAATAACCGCTACGTCCATGCCAAACAATAAACCGCCGAGGGCAATTACAATACTCCAGAACACAAGTTTAGTTTTCATATTCCAATCGTTATTTTTAATGCGGTGTGAAAATAGCTGGAACCCGGCGCGGTTTTATTTTGATTTCGTATCAATTGCTTTTGAATTTTTAAAAAAGATTCCATTTCTTTTTTTTAATTGATTATCATTTAATTGCGATACTATTCAGATCTATTAAAATGAATGAACTTTTATTATAGTATCAATAAGTTTCAAATTTGTATGCCAATACTGTTAAATTTGAGTTGTGATATTCCCAAAAACGATTGCCTTGGGTAAAAGACAGCTAGCTGTTCTGATCTTTTTACTGCTTGCCGGCGCCCGCTGTACACCGCCGCAGCAACAGGGGTATGTGATCGGGATCTCACAGCTGGGAGATGCAGACGCCTGGAGAAAGGAAATGAAGGCGGAGATAGACCGGGAGCTTGTGTTCAACCCGGAAATGCATATCATTTATAAGCAGGCAGATTACAATAGCGAAACACAGGTGCGGCAGATCCGCGAACTGATGAAGGAAAAGATCGACCTGCTGATCGTTTCCCCCAATGAAGCAGCCCCGCTTACGCCTATTATCGACAGCGTATATAAAAGCGGGGTTCCTGTAATTACGGTAGACCGGGACATTAACTCGGGCTCCTATACCAGTTTTATTGGCGCCAACAATACCGAAGTGGGAAAGCTGGCGGGGCAGTATGCAGCCAATTTTCTGAATCATAAAGGAAATATTATTGAAATAACCGGACTACAATCATCCACACCCGCCCGCCAGCGGGAAAAGGGATTTGCGGAGGTAATGGCCGATTTTCCCGGTATAAAGGTTCAGTTAATTCAGGGCGACTGGCTGGAAGGAAGTGTAAGGCGACAGCTGCCGGCTTTAAAGGAGCAGTTACGGCATACACAACTGATTTTTGCGCACAATGATATAATGGCCAATACAGCAGCAACTATCTGCAGGGAGCTTGGTTTGCCGGATATCAAAATCATTGGTGTAGATGCACAACCGGCAACAGGTTTAATGTTCGTGGAAAATAAGACGTTGCTGGCTTCTGTTCTTTATCCAACAGGGGGAGGAGAGGCAGTGCGGGCAGCGGCCCGGATCCTGCACCAACACCAGGTACCCAAGCGTGATTTTTTAAGAACAATCATCGTGGACAGTACCAACGTGGTGATGCTGCAGCAGCAGTTTAATAAAGTGATCGCGCAGCAAAAAGATATTGTGCGGCAGGATCTTTTGCTGAAAAGCCAGGCCAAAACATTCCGTACGCAAAAAAATCTGATAGCAATTCTGCTGGGAACGCTTATCCTGTTGCTGATGCTGTCTGGTTTGCTGATCTATTTAAGAAGAAAAAATATCCGGGCCTATAAATTACTGCGTGCGCAAAATAATGAGATCCGCTCCCAAAGCGAACAAATTAATGAAATGGCTCAGAAAGTGCAGGATGTGAGCGAACAGAAGCTGAACTTTTTTACCAATGTGTCGCATGAACTGAAAACCCCGTTAACACTTATTCTGGCACCGGCAGAAGAAGCTTTGCGAAACCCGCGTACGCCGGCGCCCCTGCGGGGACAATTCTCGCTGATCCGGAAAAATGCTTCCCGCTTGCTGCTTCTGGTAAACCAGCTAATGGATTTCCGCAAACTGGAATTGAGTAAAATGACCCTCCGGGTACAGGAAACGGATCTCGTATTATTTGTAAATGAATTGCTGTCTTCTTTTGAAGCATTGGCGCAGCAACGGGGTATTGATTTTCGTTTCTTTACAAAAGAAACCTCTTTAAAGTGCTGGATCGATCCCGAAAAGATAGAGAAGGTGTTGTTCAACGTATTTTCTAATGCTTTCAAATTTACACCGGATGCGGGGCATGTATACGTAACCCTTGAAGCGGATGCATCGCGGCAGGCTGCGCTGATAAAAATAGCAGATTCTGGTGTAGGGCTTAGCCGCGAGGAACAGGAAAGGCTGTTTGAGTTTTTTTACCAGGGCAATATACGAAGCCAGAATGGAACAGGAGTAGGGCTGGCCTTGTCGAAAGAATTGGTAGAACTACATAAAGGAACCATCCGGGTAGAAAGTGAAAAGAACCAGGGCGCTGTATTTGTGGTTTCGTTGCCATTGGGCGATGCCCTGCTTCAGGAGCCGGGAGTATTAAGAGCAGAGCTTTCCCGCTACCAAAACAATATGCCGGAATGGGTGGAAAGTTTTCATATAGAAAATCATACGCTTCCGCCGCTGGTACAGGACACACCGGCACCAGTTGAGCTGCAGTACCCCAAGGGTTGTATCCTGGTGGTGGAAGATAATGATGACCTGCGCCAGTTTCTTTCCGAAAGGCTGCGGGGGGCTTACCGTGTCATTACGGCCAGGAACGGACAGGAAGGCATCCGGAAAACCTTTGAGGAATTTCCCGACCTGGTTTTATCTGACGTTATGATGCCGGAAACCGATGGCTTGCAGCTTACCAAGGCGCTGAAGTCGGACATTCGCACAGCGCATATTCCTATCGTATTGCTTACGGCAAAAACAACAGATGAAAACAAGGTAGAAGGATTGCGCACCAATGCAGATGCTTACCTGGTAAAGCCATTTCGCATCGATGTGTTAGAGCAAACCATCCGCGGACTGCTGGAAAACCGGCAGCATTTAAAAGAGCATCTTACCGCCGCCATTCCCAAAGAAGTGCAGCCGGCCGGCGGTAAAAATGAAAAGCGCTTTCTGGCAGATTTCAATGCTATTATAGAGAAGAACCTCTCCAACGAGCATTTTTCCGTAGCAGACCTTTGCCGGGAAATAGGGTTGTCAAAGATCCAGCTATACCGGAGAATTAAACCATTGTTACAGATGGGCGTTAATGAATACATCCTGGACCAGCGGATTCAAAAAGCCAGGTACCTGATCAGGCAGGGAGGATTGTCATTTGCTGAAATTGCTTACCAAACGGGTTTTTCGAGCCCCTCGTATTTTTCCACCTCCTTTAAGAAGATCACAGGCGAAACGCCCAAGGCCTATAAAGATAAGTTCGGGGCTATAAAATAGCGTTTTCAGGTGAGAACTCGCTATTATTCCTGTTATAAAAAGTGATAACACTATCAGATATTATCGTATTTCACGTTAATATTCTTTCTCAAATATCATTTATCTGTTTGATCAACAGATTTTTTTTAATTTTAATTGTAGTGCAGCAGATTCAATCTCAAAAAATTATTAGCTATGCAAATGAACGGGTTAGAACCGGCTTCTGTTAAAAAAGTGCCCGTTCAAAAAGTGTACGGGAGCATAACCCATTCTTATATTGATACGTTGTCTGTTGAAGAGCCTCTTGAAATAAAAATAAGTTACTGCATTCAAAAGAAACAGCAACAGTCTACTGTTTCGGTAACCATGCGGACGCCGGGAAAAGACTTTGAACTTGCGCCAGGCTTTCTCTTCACAGAAGGGATCATTGCATCCTTTGACCAGCTTAAAAATATTTGTTACCTGGATGAGAATGTGGTATCAGTTGAGTTGAAGGAAGATGTTATGCCACGTTTATCAAAATCAGATCGCAATTTTTATACTACATCCAGTTGCGGTGTTTGTGGTAAAACATCTATTGAAGCTATCAAAACGGTCAGCCCTTTTCGGAAATTGGATAAGGAAAACCTGACTATTGACCCCGAAATTTTTTATTCATTGCCTGAAAAACTAAGAGCTACCCAGGATGAATTTTCAGCTACAGGTGGCATTCATGCTTCAGGGCTATTTTCGGTTGATGGGCGCCTGTTATTTTTAAGAGAAGATGTGGGACGGCACAATGCGCTTGACAAATTAATTGGTCACGCATTTGTAAATAACCTGCTTCCTTTACAAAACCATATTTTAGTTTTAAGCGGCAGGGCCAGCTTTGAGTTGATTCAAAAAGCAGCGATGGCGGGCATTTCAATTGTTGCGGCTATTGGTGCTCCTTCTACGCTGGCGGTTACATTAGCCCGGGAAGCAGATATTACACTTCTGGGGTTCCTTAAAAAAGATAAGTTCAATATTTATCATCGAAGTAATTTCATAAGAATACCTGGCCTACATGACGATCAGAATTAAAGACAACGCTGTAAGATTTCGCCTCACTAAATCAGACATTACCGGTTTAGGACAAAAAGGGTTTGTAAAGAGTTGTACGCAGTTTGTCAATTCTATGTTTGTTTATATGATAGAAAGCACTGACGACAGGGTGATGTCTGCCGCAATTATTGAAAATAAAATAGTGCTGAAAATGCCTGGAGTGATGATTGATGAGTTGGTTAACACCGAAAAGACAGGCTTTACAGGGCAAACAGGAATGGTGAAAATTCTTGTTGAAAAGGACTTCGTTTGTATCGACAATACTACCGAAGATCAAAGCGATAACTATCCCAATCCTTCCTTAAATTGTTAATAATTCCTGTGTTTATGGAAAACGAACATTCTCCCGCACCTCAGCATACAAGGAAAACAGGAGCAGCTCTGAAAGCGGATACTAATGCCGAGAACCCGTTTAAACTACTGGATCTCCGTATAACACCACCCAAAACATGGGCGGCTGGTGTACCTGCTGTAATAGCCGCCATGAAAGATCTTGTTGAAGAAAAAACTTTTTTCAGGGGAAACCTGGCTTTACTGAAAATGAATCAGTTTAAGGGCTTCGACTGCCCCAGTTGTGCATGGCCCGATCCTGACGATGAACGCTCTCCCATAGCCGAATATTGCGAGAATGGCGCAAAGGCCCTGGCGGAGGAAGCCACTTCTAAAAAACTTACTGCGGAGTTCTTTCGCAAAAACTCAATTACTGATCTTGCAAAACTGGATGATTACCAGATTGGAAAATTGGGGCGACTAACCGAACCGATGTACCTTCCCCAGGGGGCTACCCATTATCAGCCTATTACCTGGGATGAAGCATTTAAGAAAATTGCAGCACATTTGAATGCACTGAACGCTCCTGATGAAGCGGCATTTTATACATCAGGCAGAACCAGCAACGAAGCTTCCTTTGTGTACCAGCTTTTCGCAAAAGAATGGGGTACTAACAATATGCCCGACTGTTCCAATATGTGCCATGAAACGTCCGGGTCGGCCTTACGTCCTACCATTGGTATTGGTAAAGGAACGGTGAAGCTGGAAGATTTTTATGACACAGATGTTATTATAATTATAGGACAAAATCCCGGTACTAATGCACCAAGAATGATGAGTGCGCTTGCAAAAGGAAAAAAGAACGGCGCAAAAATTATAGCGGTCAACCCGTTGCCGGAAGCAGGCCTGATGGGCTTTCGCAATCCGCAGGAAGTATCGGGTGTTTTAGGACATGGAGGAAAGCTTGCAGACCTGTATTTGCCGGTGAAAATAAACGGGGATATGGCGTTTTTGAAGGCTATCGAGCTGCTGTTGCTGGATTTTGAAAAAACGTCTCCGGGTGAAGTATTGGATCATGGGTTTATAACAGAAAAAACGGTGAATTTTGATTCATTCGTTGAGCAATTTTCAAAATATAAACTTGATGATCTGGCTGCAGAGGCAGGGCTTGAGGCAGCAGCCATTTACGAGGCTGCCCAGATGCTTGCGTTTAAAAAGCGCATCATCATCTGTTGGGGAATGGGGCTTACCCAGCAACCTAACGGCGTGGACATGATCCGGGAAATACTGAATATTTTGTTGCTGAAGGGAAGCATTGGTATACCAGGCGGCGGTGTTTGCCCGGTACGGGGCCATAGCAATGTGCAAGGCAACCGAACAATGATGATCGATGAAAAGCCATCGAATGAGCAACTGGACCGCCTCGAAAAATTTTACGGTTTTGCAATGCCGCGTAAACACGGGTACGATGTAGTGAGGGCTATTAAAGCGATGCATGAAGAAAAGGTAAAGGTTCTTTTTTGTATGGGAGGTAATTTCCTATCGGCAACCCCCGATACAACGTATACCGCCAATGCCTTGCGTAAACTTAATTTACTGGCCTGCGTTTCTACCAAACTAAACCGGGGGCATTTAATTCATGGCAAAGAGGCGTTGATTTTACCTACTTACGGGCGTAGCGATAAAGACATTGTTAACGGTGAAGTGCAAATGATCTCTACTGAAAACTCCATGGGCGTAGTACAACATTCCCAGGGTATGTTAGATCCCGTATCAAACAACCTTGTTAATGAAGCCCAGATCGTTTGCCGTATGGCAATGGCTACGTTGGGCAGCCGGGCTGTAGTGAACTGGCAACGCTACCATGACAGCTATGACGCTATAAGAGATGATATTGAACAGTGCATTCCTGGTTTTGAAGATTATAATAAGCGGGTAAGGGAAAAAGGAGGGTTTTATTTACCCAATGCAGCCCGCGATGAACAGCGGTTCGCAAAGCAATACGATTATCGTGCCCCATTTACCATTACGGAGATTCCTGACAACCGGTTGGCTGATGACGAGTACATGATGGCTACAACCCGAACGCACGACCAGTTTAATACAACCATTTACGGCCTTGATGACCGTTATCGCGGCATACATAATGAGCGGCGCGTGGTGTTCATGAATCAAAAGGATATTGATAAGGCCGGCTTTAAAACGGGCGATAAGGTAGACCTGTTTAATTACGATGACGGCATTGAACGGATTGCGCCTCTGTTTATTATTGTTGCCTATCCTATTCCCGAAAAAAATACAGTTACCTATTTCCCGGAAACGAATGTGCTGGTATCTGTAAACAACGTAGTAAAAGAAAGCAATATGCCCGCTTCAAAATATGTAAAAATAAAAATCAGGAAACATGATCCCGGAATATATGAAAAGGTAGACGAAATGCTTTATCGCGGGCAACTACAACGATAAGGAATGGCAGCGTGCTGGTAGCTAAACAGGCATGCAGTTCAACGTATCCGGTAATACCAGGAATAAAAAAAATCCGGCGCCGGTTGATGAAGCTTTCAACGGCATCACATATGCAAAGAACTTTTCCCGATTAATGGGTATCTTAGAACTATGATCATCAGAAAGAAAGAACACTGGTTCAGGATGCTTTTTGTGTGGCACGGATCTGTGCTTCCTAAACTACTGCCACGCCTGCTGGCACTGTTTTTATTATCATTTGTAATTGTATATCTGCATGGGCATATTCTTTCATATAAAGTGCCGCTCAACCCGGCGCCGCTGACATTGTTTGGATTTGTGCTGGCTTTGTTCCTGGGGTTTCGTAATAATGCAAGCTATGAACGATTTTGGGAGGGACGTAAGCTATGGGGTGCCCTGCTTAATGTTACCCGATCATTAACGCGCCAGGCTTTAACATTGACGAATGCACCGTTCAGTAATGACGAGATTACGAAGTTTGTAAGAATGCTGACCGCCTGCACTTATTCGCTCAAACACCAGTTAAGAGGAACAGATCCGCTCCAGGACCTTGAGCGCAGGTTGAGCGAACAACACTTTAAAACAGTTGCGCAGGAACAGTATAAGCCGGTAGTTATTGTGAGGTTGTTAGCAGAATGGGTGCAAAAGGCAAGGAGTGAAAACAAAATAGATGCTATACAGCAGGCCCGTTTTGATGAGAACATTGATAAAATAGCGGATGTAATAGGAGGGTGCGAAAGGATTGTTTCTACTCCGATACCCTACAGCTATCGCGTGCTGCTGCACCGCACCGTTTACATCTATTGCTTTTTGCTGCCTTTCGGACTTGTAGACAGTCTTAGCTGGCTAACTCCTTTTATAGTGGTATTTATAGCGTATACCTTTGTAGCGTTTGAAGCTATCGCTGATGAAATAGAGGAGCCCTTTGGTACGGATACCAATGATCTTGCATTGAGCAGTATGTGCGAAATGATAGAAGCTAGCTTACTGGAATTGACAGGCAAACATATAGAGATCAGCAGAGAAAATACGCATGGTTTTTTAGACTAATCGCCTTTGCAACATCTGTCTTTAACTACCTTGGAACAGGAGTGGCAACTGTTGATTGCAGCATGGTGAGCATTAAAAATCAAACTGCTTTTTATGAGCTTATATCTTTGTAAAAAATAAACAACAAACCTTTTTAATTCTTAGAATTGATGTTAGATACAAACCCTGCACCCCAAAATGTACTGGATTACCATGGCAACAATACCTTGTTTATGGTTTGGAACTTTAAGGATGACATTGATATTAAAGATGCGTTTAAAAGGCTTTGTGCATTAGTGATTAACCTGAATCATTCTGCGGATGTTCGCTTTCAGGATAACAGTGAGAGCTGTGTGATGGGTATCGGGCACGATGCCTGGATAAGGCTTCAGTTGCCGGTTCCTCTTCCCCAAGAGCTAGTAAATTTTAGTCCTGTTTCCGGCGCCAGGCATACTGCTCCTTCGACTAAAGGCGATTTGCATTTTCATCTCAGGTCCTTCAATAATAGAGGAATATGCTATGATATGGCAGCGGCCATATCTGATGTTTTGGGCCTTGTGGCTGTATGCGTGGAAGAAGTGCACGGTTTCAGGTATTGGGACGGGCGGTCGATCCTTGGATTTGTAGATGGCACAGAGAACCCACACGGAGAAAAGCAGCGGGCTTATTTTGGCCTTATCGGAGATAGCGACCCGGCATATAAGAATGGTAGTTATCTTTTTGTACAGAAATACCTTCACGACCTGAAAGCATTTAATGCATTATCCCTTCCGGAACAGGAAGCCGTATTTGGCAGGCATAAGGCAAGTGATATTGAAATGCCGGATGAGGTAAAGCCCAAAAACTCACATAGCGCGGTTGCCAACGTGGGAGACGATTTTAAAATTATTCGCGATAATATGCCTTTCGGAAATATAGGAAACAACGAAATGGGTACTTATTTTATTGCTTATGCAAGTACTTTCAGCACAGTAAAAAAGATGCTGGACAAAATGTTTATCGGTGAGCCGGAAGGAAATTATGACCGTTTACTGGATTTCAGCACTGCAAAAACCGGGTACCTGTTTTTCGTACCAACACTGGACATGCTGGATGATTTTTCAAATTAAAAGCCGGGAGAAAAGAGCGTTAAACCGAATTAAATTGGCATTGCTGTTTCTAAAAGCATACAGATGCGCCTTGCTTCATTTACCGGCAGAACGATGGCAATGGAATGGCGGCCACCTTTGTTTAATGGTTGAAAATTATTTAGGCCTTTTCATTAAAACTTACCATCCAGTTAATACCAAACTGGTCGGTTACCATTCCAAACAAGTCGCCCCAAAAAGCTACAGCCAGGGGCACAGCTATTTGACCGTATGCAGCAAGACCTGAAAATATTTTTTCTGCTTCGGTTTTACTGGTAGCCGATACGGATACCGAGAAATTATTTCCTTGCACGAGGGATTGGGCGCCCTGCTGATCTGCATCACATCCCATCAATACGGAACTGCCTATTGGCAGGGAGATATGCATAATCAGGTTCTTGTTTTCCGGGGTAACCTCGTATCCCTGATCAGCGGGCAATTCCCCGAACCGGGCAATATGCCCAAAAGGTCCACCAAATATGGTTTGGTAATAAGTGAACGCTTCTTCACAATTACCGTTGAACGTGAGGTAGGTGTTTGCTGTTGCCATTTTTTATATTTTTGAAGTTAAGATTGTATTTATAGGCTGCTATACGGCGCCTTTGTTGTTTGAGAATGCAACCGGTAATAGGTTGATACGGTATTTTGAAGCTACCCTTAACAAGATCGGCATTAAAACAGAGGCTCCGGGTATTAATATAAAGGGTATACCAATGCCAGCTATTTTAAGCGTATCTGCCAGTTGTGTTTTTAAAAGATGCTCCTGGGAAGCGTCTATACTGCCGGTGCTAAGAAATTGCCTGATAACGAATAAAGCTTCCCTGTCGCCATCAAATTCGATAACGAGCCCTTTCAGAAAATGATAAGCCTGTTCTTCTATGATTGCTTCTACACTCATTGTAAATTCATTGAATATGTATCGTTGGCAGGTTGTTTGAGACTATGATTCCGAAGCATTTTCCAGTTGTTTTAATTTTTGTTGCAGCAGTTCTATACGGGTAAGTAAATGATGAATGGCATCTATCCCCGCAATATTGATTTGCAGTTCATAATACATCCGGATAAATTTTTCGATATCGGGCAGTTGCTCAAACGTTATGTATTTTTTTTTACCGGAATGAACAAGTTCAATCAATCCATACTCATTCAATTGTTGAACAAAAGATGTTTCTATTTCGTGGTAGATACAAAACTGTTCTATTGAAATTTTTTTTGACCGCATACCTCTTCTATTTAGCGCGCTCTTTAGAGAGCTGTTCAAATAAATCTTTTTCTTTTGCTGTAATACTGGTAGGGAGCTTTACGTCGTATGTTATATAAAGGTCTCCATATGTGTGCTCCTTTTTATAAACCGGGAATCCCTTTCCTTTCAGCCGTATTTTTGTACCGTTCTGCGTTTCCGGGGCTACTTTAAGTTTTACCGTACCGGATAGTGTATGAACGGTTTCGTCTCCGCCTAATATAGCTTTATAAAGATTCAACGGCACGGTGGTATACAGGTCGTTTCCCCGCCGTATAAAAGCCGTATCATTCTTTATTTCAAAAGTAATATACAGATCACCGTCGGGACCGCCGTTCACACCGGGGCCTCCATAGCCGGTAAGTTTTATTTCCTGGCCGTTCTCAACTCCTGCAGGAACGGTAATGCGAATATTCCTGCCATTCACTGTAAATGTTTTCTTTTGCATAGTATAAGCTTCGGATAATTTGATCTGCAGTGAGGCACGAAGATCTTGTCCCTTAAACTTCGTTTGCCTGCCGCCACTACCACCGCCGAACATAGAAGCGAAAAAATCAGAGTAATCGTGGCTGCCAGCTCCCTGGTGGGAATGATATCCGCCTGCAAACGGATTGCCTTGCTCCGCGAAAGGATCGTCGCTATAACTGCTGTAAGCCTGCTGCTGGCGGCGCGCTTCTTCAAACTGCTCTGCATGTTTCCAGTCTTTTCCATATCGATCATATTTTTTTCTTTTCTCCGGATCACTTAGCACTTCATTGGCTTCATTGATTTGCTGAAATAGCTTTCCTGCCTCCGGATTTCCGGGGTTCAGATCCGGATGATGTTGGCGGGCCAGTTTACGATAAGCTTTTTTTATTTCATCAGCGGTTGCATTTTTATGAACACCTAAAATTTTATAATAGTCTATATAGTCCATTTCAATGTTTGATTTATAACAAAAAGGCCGGTTGTAAAATCTTTCCCTTATTTCTTACAGTAGCTGGCAGAGCGTAGATTGCCGAATATATGTTTCCTGATTTATTTTCATTTAAGAGCCCGGTTCCGAAACAAGATCAGTAAGGATTGCCACATCATCCGGGTATTACAATACAGGAGCGTCCCTACTAAAATGATCTTCTACTTATAAATGGAAGATGCCGGGGAATGCTCTTTTTCTAATACCTGCCTTTCGATAAACAAAAGTAAGCTGAAGCAGTAGTAGCGTTGATTAAGACCTAACTATTTGCGACATTAATTTCACAATATTGAATACTAATAATGCCTTATACATGAAGCTATATGCTGGTAAAGGTATTAGTTTTACAACAGGTAGTGTATGGAGTAGTAGTGGCTAAAATATCGGACTATCGCATTCATGCCCAGCAAAAGAAACTTTTACATGACGGCCTGAAAAGATGCCTTTATTTATTAATAGGCAGGATAATGCTTGTTTGTGTTTTAGATAACGCCAGCTATATGGTTATAACCTTCACAAAATATTTTTAATGCTTAATACTTTTTTATGGGCAAAATAATCGGAATAGACTTAGGTACCACCAACAGCTGTGTAGCTGTAATGGAAGGGAATGAACCCATCGTGATCGCTAACGACGAAGGACGGCGTACCACGCCTTCTATAGTGGCTTTCATGAAAAACGGGGAACGTAAGGTTGGCGATCCGGCAAAACGGCAGGCGATTACCAATCCTCACAATACCATCATGTCGGTAAAGCGATTTATGGGTAGGAAATTTGACGAGGTCCAAAACGAGCTGTCTCATATAAGCTATAAAGTGGTGAAGGGCGACAATGATACGATCCGTATAGATATCGAAGGTCGTTTATACACGCCCCAGGAAATATCGGCAATCATTTTGCAAAAGATGAAAAAAGTTGCAGAGGATTATTTAGGACAGGATGTAACAGAAGCAGTGATAACCGTTCCTGCTTATTTTAACGATGCGCAACGGCAAGCTACAAAAGAAGCCGGGGAAATAGCCGGGTTAAAAGTGAGCCGCATTGTAAATGAGCCTACAGCTGCCGCACTGGCTTATGGATTGGGTAAAGAAGACAGAAATCATAAGATAGCGGTATTTGACCTGGGGGGAGGTACATTTGATATTTCAATTTTGGAGTTGGGAGACGGTGTGTTTGAAGTAAAATCTACTAATGGTGATACGCATCTTGGAGGTGACGATTTTGACAAAATTATAATGGACTGGCTTGCTGATGAGTTTAAGAAGAACGAGGGCTTAGATTTGCGCAAGGATCATATGGCGCTGCAAAGGATAAAGGATGCTGCAGAAAAAGCGAAGATAGAGCTTTCGTCTGCCACGGAAACAGAAATAAATCTTCCCTACGTGACTGCCGTAGACGGGGTTCCGAAACATCTGGTTATAAAGTTAACAAGATCCAGATTCGAACAGCTGTCAGACCCTTTATTGGAGCGGTGCCTGAAACCCTGCGAGGCAGCGTTGAAAGATGCGGGGCTGACTGCTAAGGACATCGACGAGGTCATATTAGTAGGCGGAAGTACCCGGATTCCTAAAGTACAGCAAATTGTAGAACAGTTTTTTGGTAGAAAGCCCAATAAAAGTGTAAACCCGGATGAAGTGGTGGCAATTGGAGCCGCTATACAGGGTGCTATACTCACCGGGGAGGTAAAAGATGTTGTATTATTAGATGTGACCCCTTTATCGCTTGGTTTAGAAACCATGGGAGGAGTAATGACCACACTCATACCAGCCAACACCACTATTCCTGCAAAAAAATCGGAAGTGTTTTCCACTGCAGGTGATAACCAGCCCGGTGTACAGGTTCATGTATTGCAGGGAGACCGCTCAATGGCAAAAGACAATAAAAGCCTGGGGATTTTTAATTTGGATGGTATTCCTCCTGCACCCAGGGGCATTCCCCAGATCGAAGTAACGTTTGATATTGATGCTAATGGTATCTTAAATGTGAGCGCCAAAGATAAAGGTACCGGCAAAGAGCAAACCATTCGCATAGAGGCAGGCAGCGGGTTAAGCAAAGAAGAAGTAGAAAAAATGAGGAATGATGCCAAAGCAAACGAAGCCGCAGACAAAGCCGCAAGAGAAAAAGCAGAAAAGATGAACCAGGCAGACAGCCTTATTTTTCAATCGGAAAAACAGCTGAAGGAATTTGGAGAAAAGATTTCTTCAGATAAGAAAGCAGCCATTGAAGGCGCTTTATCTGCTTTGAAATATGCACATGAGCACCAGGAAATTATTGGTGTTGATAAGGCAATAACGGATCTGAATACGGCGTGGGCCGCTGCCAGCGAAGACATGTATAAGCAGAATACTCCAGGCGGCGAAGCCTCAAATGGAAACGAACAGGCCCGGCAAGATCCATCCGTTAACGGTAATGAAGATGTTACAGACGTACCCTTTGAAGAAGTGAAATGATGTACAATAGATGACTATAAGAGTCCCTCAGACAAGGAGGGATTCTTTCATTAAATGATGTGTTGAACTGGTTGCCTGCAGGATTAAATTATTTTAAAAAGCTTGCTTCGAAATAATATGTGGTATTAACTGAAATGCACGGATACATCAATAATAAGCAACAGTACACCTATGGAATTACCTGATTGAAAAGAGGATAAGCATCTATAATAGATGTAAATTTGCCTTCAATTATTATGAATGTTTATGGCTGCTAAGAAAAGTGATTCTTCGACTGACCGGGTAAACGATAAATATATCAATATTAAAAAGTCTTATGTTGCTTATCAAAGCTTTACAAGCTCTGAGGAGTTGAACTATTTTCCAGAAAAGTCTTTTACTGTAATCCTTTTAGACAATTGTTTTGGTGAATGTATAGCTGATACGGAACAATACGAACTTAGTTCAAAACAGCTATTTATCCATCTTCCCGGTAAAATATTTAAATGGAAAATTTCACCTGAATCACGCGGCAGGAGACTTTTGATAAAAAGTCCGCTTATGGAAACTTTTACTACGCCAATCAGATATACTTTTTCATCCTCCAATAAACATATAGCATTAAAACTTGATGATGAAGGTTATCGGAAATTTAGTGAAGAGTTTAATGCAATTAAGAAAGAAATAGATTCGGATTTAGTGTTTCCCGAATTGATTAATGCGAGGGCAAGACTCATTGCATTAATTGTTCATTTGTGGAAAGATTATGTACATGGGCATACGGAAGTCTCACAAGGGGTCAATCTCTCCAATAAATTCCATGCTCTGGTTGACATGTATTATAAAAAGGAAAAGAGTGTTCTTTTTTATGCCAACCAATTGCATATTACTGCTAATTACCTGGGAATTATTTCCAGGAAAGAATTAGGCTTGTCTCCGATTGATTTGATCCGTGAAAGAGTAGTTCTTGAAGCAAAAAAGTTCTTGCATAGTTCAGAAATGTCGGTTAAGGAAATTTGCCATGTTTTAGGATACGATAATTTCTCCTATTTTTCCCATCTTTTCAAAGCAAAAACGGGAATGACGCCAAAGGAATACAGAAGTAAACTATCTATATACTAACAGGAAAACAGAAAACCTCCAGTCAGTTGTTGCGCAAATGCAGTTACATGAACGGTTAAATGCAACAATATTCCCGGAATATCTTTCCATCTTGCAAAAGCTTCCATAGGGCATCATATTAAGTACTGTGTATGCATAATTTTTTTTAGTAGCGGCATTTCTTCCTTCGGTTCTGCCAGAACCTGTAGTCATCACTTTACTGAAGAGTACATTGTTTTTTTTGACCGGGGGTAAAATGCCGGTGTGGATAGTTATTTGCATTATGTTCTTCGAATAATAGTGATCGTATTTTTCTACTTAGCCCGTTTAACAACGCTCTTTACCACACGCTAAATAATTATCAAAATGAATGTTACTAAATTCGATTTACAAACAAGCAGGTACCTTTGGTTTGAGAATGACCGCGTATACAATGGCATGCCAAGTCGCAGGGAGTTTAACAGAAGTAACGGTAACCAGGTTCTTTTCCTGATTAATTGTTATACGTCCATTCAAGGGGCGTTAACCAAAAGCCAGCTCCTGGCGCTGGAACAGTTTATCGTGTGGGGCCTTCCTGTACAAGCTAAAAGCGAAATTTCGGCGCTGCAAAATATGTTAAAGGATTTTGAGCCGTCGCAGCAATAAGTCGCCCGCCTTTTACGAACACGAAGTGTGGAAGCAAGGGGAATGGTTACCCGGGTTTGGGGCAAATTATTCCGGTTGGCCAGGAAGCAAATTTCATCAGCTAAGATTGGTGCGGCAGTTGCAGCAGGTGGCGTTAGATCATTGCCGCGTACATATGGGGATATTATGAAAAATTAATTACCTGCTTAAAGGGTAGCGTGAATTGAAATACAGATCCCTCACCTTCCTTACTTTGTACCGAAATTACACCTCCGTGGCGATTGATAATGCTGTTCACAATGTATAAACCAAGACCAATTCCCGAGATCGAGTTAGTATAGGTGTTAAGCACCCGGAAATAACGGTCAAATATCTTGCTTATAGCAGCCGGCGGTATGCCAATACCTGAATCTTTGACCTTTACTATAATTTCTTTTTCATTCTCCGTAGCGGAAATGATAATATCGCTGCCTGCAGGAGAATATTTGATTGCATTAGAAATAAGGTTGATCAGAACCTGCTCAATCAGCCGTTTATCAATAGCTACCGGCCGCAGATTTCCCGGGTGATAAATAAGACGGTGGTTTTTGGTGATTTTTTCAAGGTCGGCGATTTGTTCGCTAATAATACTGTTCATGTCGGCCATTTCCATCTTCATCGGTATATTACCGGTACTTAAAGCGGTGGTGTCCAGTAAGGTGCGAATAAGCTCTGTCAGCCGGGTAACCTGGCCATCCATTGTTTGTAACATCGAAGCGCTTTGTCGATCTTCACTTTTTTCAAAACGCTCTAGTAAAATTTCGGTAAAAGCTTTTACAGTGGTTACCGGAGTTTTTAATTCGTGACTTGCAATTTTTATAAATTCATCTTTTTGCTCTTCTAACATCTTTCGCCTGGTGATATCGCGTGCAACCTTAGCATATCCAATAATTGTTTTATCGTCATTGAGAATAGATATCATAACGCCGCTCATAAAAAAGCGATTGCCATACTTCCCGATATGCCATCTTTCATCTTCTGCGCGCCCTTTTACCCGCGCTGTTTGTAACTCCAGTTCATCTATCCCGTTAGCAATATCCTCCGGCGTGAATATCAGTGATGTATGTTGGCCGGTTGCTTCGGCTTCTGAATAGCCGAATATCAGTTCGGCTCCTTTACTCCACGTTGTAATGGTTGCCGCAGCGTCGAACGTTATGATCGCATAGTCTGTAGCACGTTCAAATGTTAGCCGTATCAGCTCATTGGATTTGCTTAACAGGGAGTCAATGTCAGACTTTTTTCGTAAATCACGGGCAATCATCAATATGCCGGCTACTCTTCCATCACGGTCCCTCGCGGGCGACAGTAATACGTCAGATTTAATATGCTTCCCGCTTTTTGTAGTCATCATCAGGCCGGGTAGTTCTGTTATTACTTCTATATCAATTTCATGAGCTATGCTTACTATCCGCTCCAATTTGTCGGGCGACACCAGGAAGGATAAATGCCTGCCGATAACTTCTGCAGCGCTATACTCAAAAAGCTTCTCAGCTTCCCTGCTCCATATAATGATCTTATTGCTTAGGTCAACAACAATCAGGGCGTCGTCCGGGAAGCCGATCGCCGCGGAGTGTATATAAATATTGTGTGAGAGAGAATTGCTATCCATGTTTAGTAGTTTTTCTTTGCCGCACCTGTAATTTTCAAAAATTGCCCTTAGGGCAAAACGGCCTTTTTTCGCCTTTAAAATGCGGCGCCTTCAGCATTATATGTAATAGATTAGCTACGCAATTATAATTCCACAAACCAATATTGGGGATTTGATTTTTATTGTCAATAAGGCATCTCTTACCCCTCATTTAAATAGTCGGGTATTACAGCAGCTATTGCGAAGTTTTATCAATTGAAAACCAGTTAACCGGCAAGCAGCATGCGCACTCTCGTACGAAAGTCGTCAATAGAAAATGGTTTTTCAATGAAAACATCAGCACAGTTTTTAGATAATTTTTTTGAATCTAAATGAGCCGACATTAGCATAATGGGTGTCGCTTTAAAGTCGTTATGGCCTTTCATTTCGTTGCAGATATCAATGCCATTACCATCGGGTAGCCTCACATCCAGTATAATGAGGTCGGGAAATTGTTTCTCCAGTTCCTGTTTAAAAGCCCTCACCGTGGCGCAGGGTACCAGTACATACTCGTCCAAGGCTAAGATCAGGCAGATCACTTCCATCAAATCGGGTTCATCTTCAACAATCAAAATCAATTTAGACATACTGGCTTATTTGATTTTATGTTCATACTGCTTCGCAATAGCAGCTTTGAACATAGTAAGAAAATCAGGAACAGATTACATAAACAACGAGATGTGTACGTTTGCCGTTGTGCTTGTACTACTTTAAGCCATATTAAAATAATGCCATTCGCCGCGAAAGCAGCATTTGCAGGGAGCTAATGGTTTCAAAAATGTAAAAAAGCGCCATGAGTTGTCTTTAAAACGTTGAACTGCTGATTGTATTTACAGGATATTGTTCAACAAACGATCAAACAGCATGAAGTAAATGCGAGAACCTCCAAATATACCGTTTTAAAAGTACATTCGATAGGATTGCCAGTTGTTTATAATTATTATTACGGTTACGGCAATATTAGCTTACCTTTAAATGTATAACGGGCAATAGAAAAAATACAGTTCCAACACCATTCTACTTAAGCTGCTCCATTTGTGTTTTATAGTTACTGCCGATTATAATCTTTCATTTGTCCATATTGTGTATGGGCAGCTAATAAATTACAAATGAATAAGAAGCATTCAAAAGATTTGTCATTGTTGAGAGTTACGCTGGACGGAGAGGATCTTACCGTAAGTACTATTTTTATTACAGGCGATGCCATAGCGCTTTGGCAGGCTGGAAAAGAAAGGGTGATTGATCTGGGGTGCTGGCAATGGCATAAGAGCTGTGAGGGAAGTAGCCCGCTTTATATCGTTACAGGCCCCAAAATGGGTGATAAGCTTAAATAAATTCTTATGACAACGAGCAAAGAAGTATTTGATTACATTAAATCATTGAGTGCAAAAACACTTAATCCGCAAATTCGTATACGGTTGTCTGATGTGTTATCCGGCTTCTCTATCGAAGGTGAAAAGGTGTTGGTGTTACTTGCAGAGTTGGAGAATAGAAGGTTAATCGATATTCATAGGGTTAGTGTTCCTTCTGTCAGCCTTACCAGGTATGGAGTTCAAAATGATTATCCTAATGGAGGCCTGGAAAGTTATGAAGCATAACGCCAGGAAGTGCTAAGCAATACCGCATATACACCTGATATGAATGATTAGATTTTTATGCGCTCCTTTACGAAATAGTGTAAGGTAAGCGCCATCTATTGCAAGAATAGTATAAGTATTGGTGGTGGCAAACGGGGGCAGCAATGTTACTGTATCGCCTATGTTAAGTATGGACATAAGTTAAAGATACGTTTTAAAAACCGCTTTCCCCGTTATATTTATGTTTTAACATATAATCTTACTGCTGGAAGTAAATCAACGCCTGAAGTATTAATGGTAAAAGGAGCCTTGTTCTCTGCAATGCTTGCTATAAACAGCGTTCGGCCGGTGACCCTTATAGCTGTCTTACGAAGATATGCCTGACGTTGGGAATCCCCGATTCCCGCTCGTCGATTTCAAATTGCCCGATATCCCTGATAAGCGGGAGTAATTTTGAGAAGCCGAAAATTCTCGGGTCGAAGTCGGGCTTTTTCTTAATGATAAAATTGCCCAGATTGCCCAGGAAGGCCCAGCCTGATTCATCCGCCAGGTCGGCAACACTGTCTGATATTAACTTTATAGTATCGGCGTCAACATTGCTGCCCGGTTTTGGCCGGTGTTTTTGCTTTTTATTTAACGCAGCTGTTTTTTTGGCCGCAGGGCTACTGTTAAGAATTTCCAGGTAGATGAACTTATCGCAGGCCGAAATAAAAGGCTGCGGTGTTTTTTTCTCCCCGAAACCGATAACGCGCATGCCCGCTTCACGTAGCCGGGTAGCCAGGCGTGTAAAATCGCTGTCGCTCGAAACAATACAGAATCCGTTCACCTTATCCGAATAAAGAATATCCATGGCGTCTATTATAAGAGCGCTATCACTTGAATTTTTTCCCTTGGTATAGCTGTATTGCTGAATGGGGGTAATGGCATTTTCCAGTAAAACGCTTTTCCATCCGGCCACTGTAGGCTTTGTCCAATCTGCATATATACGTTTCACGGTGGGCGTTCCCATTTTGGAAATTTCTTCCATCATTGCTTTTACATTGGCGTACGGTACATTGTCTGCGTCGATCAATACAGCAAGTTTATCATCAGTCATGCGTGTATATTTTAATGTTAACTGTTGGAGGGATCAAAGTTTACCGTTTTAAAGATACTATATCTTCAGTTGGCTTAGTTTATTGCTGCGTACATTTAAGCGCTCCCTGAAATAGGGCTGTGTTTTGCAAAGAATCAGGTAAACTGCTGATATCTTTATAACAGGCTCTATCTTTGTATATAGGTTGAAAAATGTTAATCCTAGTCAGTTGAAATCCGAATGAACAAAAGAACTCTAAACCAGCGCCTTTTACTGATATTGATTGTAGCGACCAGTTTTGTTTCCGGGCTCAAAGCCCAGGATGTGGATAGTCTGTTTACCGTAGCCCGTGATGCAGCCTTTGAGCGAAAGGACTATACAACCGCGATACAGGTTTCTAAAACAGCCCTGGATATTAAGCCTGATTATACGGAGCTTATTATTTTTTTGGCAAGGGTATATGCCTGGAGCAAACAATACGATAGTGCGCGCCTGTACTTTAATGAGGCTTTGCGTCAGCAGCCCGGGTCTGAAGATGCTTTTACCGGATTTGCGGATATGGAGTACTGGGCAGGAAGTCATGAAGCGGCCCTTAATGTGGTGAATAATGGATTAAAGGTGCACCCGGCGTCAGAAGGACTGCTGCTGCGTAAGGCGCGCATTCTTGAGGCCCGCAAAGCATATGCTGAAGCAATACCGGTGCTGGATTCTTTATTACGCATAAACCGGAAAAATGCCGAAGCCCGCAGATTAGCGGTTCAAATACAGGACCACATCGCTAAAAACGGCTTAGGCGTCAGGTATGACTATATCCACTTTGATCAACAATTTCCTGATCCCTGGCACCTGGCTGCTGTAGATTATACACGCCATACGAAAGCTGGCGCCTTTACGGCCAGAGTGAATTACGCCAACAGGTTTTCAACAGAAGGATTACAATATGAACTGGAGGCCTATCCCCGGTTCTCAAAAACATTTTATAGTTATTTAAATGTTGGATATTCAGATAATAATGTAGTATTCCCCAAATGGAAAGCCGGCGCATCGTTGTTTGCCAATTTACCCAAGGCTTTTGAAGCAGAGCTGGGCGTCCGGTACCTGTATTTCAACCGGGACGTTTTTATGTACACGATATACGCCGGTAAGTATTATAACCGCTTTCTTTTTGGAGCCAGAACTTTTTTAACACCGCAAACGTCTTCCCTTACACAAACCTACAGTATTATGACACGTTATTATTTCGGCGGACCCAACGATTATATTGGATTGTTGCTGGGCTCGGGTCTGTCTCCTGATGATGTACGGAGTAATGTACAATTAAACAGTGGCTATAAAATGCGTAATTATAATGGAGAAATTACTGCCAGGATTTCTATACAACAACTGAACGTAATTACTGCCAACTTTTCTATGCTCAACCAGGAATACCTGCCCGGGCAAAAAGGGAACCAGTTGCAGTTTGGATTGGGGTATATCCGCCGGTTTTAGTTTTTGCCTGGTACTGCAGGTGTACCCAATCCCTGCCGGGTCATTTCTCCCCAGGCTTTTTTCTTACGCAGGTAATCGATGTAGCCTTTGATTGCGGCCCACACAACAAAGGGATGGAACACAAAAGGCTCGGTAAGCGCTGTTAGCAATAGTTTCATCATGTCGGTGCGCCGCCTGTACATATTGTAAGTAGTTACTTCCATAAATGCCGCAAACGCAGCATACAGGTATCCGAAAGATACAATGAATGCAAGCAGGGCAATAAACACATGCCAGTTGATCAGCTGGAGAATAACCATCAGTAAAAAAATGACAATGCCAAAGGCTTCAATCAATGGCGCCAACATTTCAAAGAAGAACCAGTACGGGTAGCTTACCATTCCCAGCAGATGGTACCTGGGATTAAAAAACATGATACGGTGAAACCAAAGTGTTTCAATTGTGCCCCGCGTCCAGCGATTGCGTTGCCTGCCGAGTATCCGGGTATTGGTTGGCGCTTCCGTCCAGCAAAGCGGATCCGGTATGTAGCTCACTTTATAAGGTAGTTTACGTTCCTCCATAAAGCGGCGCATGCGCACTACCAGTTCCATATCTTCCCCTACCGTTTTAGGGTTGTACCCGCCGGCCTTCATCGCTATTTCCTTATCGAAGGCTCCGAAAGCTCCCGATATCAGCATTAAACCGTTCATACGCGCCCATGCCATTCGCCCCAGTATAAATGCCCTGATATACTCCAGCGACTGCATTCTTGCCCAGTAATTGCCCGGGAGATTTACTTTGATCAACCTTCCGTCTTTAATAATGCAGGAGTTTGCGATCCGCACTACACCTCCTGTTGCGATTACTTTTTTATCTGTTTCTTCCAGGAAGGGCTTGATCATTTTTAGAATGGCGTCCTGCTCCAATATGCAATCTACGTCTATACAAACAATATAATTATTGGCGGATACATTGATACCTACATTTAAGGCATCGGCTTTACCTCCGTTCACCTTATCAATAACTACCAGTTTCTTGTAGGCAGGATTTTTGCTTTTATAAATGCCGCGTATTTCTTTAGTGGCTATTTTGTATTGCACATGGTGCGGTGTTTTCTCGAGGTTGTAAGCCACTACAAGTTTTTGAAGGCTGTCGTCTTTGCTGCCGTCGTTGATAATGATCACTTCAAGGTTGCTGTAGTACAGGGAAAGCAACGAGCGCACATTTTCGACTATATTGGCACCCTCATTATAGGCGGGCGCCAGGATGCTTACCGAAGGAGCATGAGGTGATGATGCCAGCAGGCGATAATCGGTAATGGCGTTTTTACGCATGTACTTGCGGGTAGCTCCAATGGAGTATAGCCCGATCCATAAGTAGAACAAGACCAGTATAACGGCATAAATAAATATACCATAGGTAAGAAGCATGGTAAAGAAGTTCCAGGGGCTCATGAGGCTCGTTCGTACTTTATTTGGTTAGCAATGGAGTGAATGATCGGGTTGTGCTCCGCAATATGGTTTAGCGCTGCCATATGCCCGGGGTTAATAGCTACAATTGCCCTGCCGGCTTCAAGTTTAAGAGAGTCGTCTTCCTCATACAGCCTGCTTTTAAGAAATTCGATATCTTCTTCCGTTCCGTTGATGCCTGTTTGTCTTAATATTTCTAATTGGTTGGCTATATTTTCTGTGGGATATTGCTGCCGTAATATGGATACTGTATCTTCATGCGCAATACTGCCTAATGTCTTAATAGCCTGGTTCCTTATTTTATGATTGTCGCTGCTCAGGCATTGTACCACCTCGTGGTGCACCCTGAATTGCTGGTATACTTCTGTAAGTTTGAGTGCAAACTGTACCACATAGCTGTTCGAAGACCGTAGCCAGAAAGGAAGGTGCGGCATTTCTTCGCTGTTAAAGGCATCCAGTTGCTCCAGTAATTTAATTTGTTGCCATTCATAAAGCGGGTACTGTAAAGAGTTAAGAAAGATCAATCCTTTAAATCCGTCAAAGCCTACGATGGCCGTTTGTGCTTCCATGCGTACATATTTGTTGTCGCTGTTGGTATAATCAAGAATATCCGACAAAGATTCCCGTTGCTGCATCATGTATAATTCATAAATACCTCTTGATCTTAAATGCCACCGTAAACTTCTCATTTTAGCTTCCGAATCTTTTTTTAAGCCGGTCTGCTCATATAAACGAACAACTTTATCTGATAAATGGCCGGCTACACTTTTTTTAAAGTTGATGAGATTGTCGGTAACAAATTGCCGTACATATTTCTTATTAAAATGAACAGAGAAATCGGGCGGTGTACCCATTGAACCCTCTTCTTCCATTGCCATTTGCTCACCTATCCAGTCATTAAGCTGATCGGTGATGATTTTCTTTACACGGAAGCGTCTTTTCTTTGTGTATAAAAACAGGTAGATCATACCTACCAGTATGACGGTAAGTAAACCAAACAAGGCAGCACTAAAATAAAGGTGCTCCGGCGATAGAAGGCGGAAGAGGGCGCCGCTGTTCATGGGCAATAAATTAGCGGGTTAATTGCTTTTTGATACGAATGCTCAGTTCGTTCAGGCTAAAGGGTTTAGTGATATAGTCATCGGCTCCAAGGTCAAAAGCTTCCTGCACAATCTTCTCCTGTCCCATGGTAGAGAACACGATGACTTTAATTGGTTTTTCGGCGAGGGACTTTACAGCATTTACAATTTCAAGACCCGATACATACGGTAACATTACATCAGTAAGTACCAGGTCTGGCAGCTCTGTGGCTAATTTTTCAAGGCCTTCTTTGCCATCATTGCAGCAAATCATTTCAAAGCCTTCTTTTTTCAGTTTAGACGCGACCGCTCTTTGTATTAATGTATCATCCTCTATAAGTAATACTTTTCCCATTCTAAATAGCATTTTAATCGGGTTAACTATCCTATAGTTTTATACATTTGTAAATGTACAACAGAATAGATGATTATAATGTGTAATGAAGGTATAAATAACCTGACCAGCCCTCTTATAGTTATTTGATCGTTTAATTTTTTATAAACACTTACCTAATGGTACCCTCTTATGCCTGTAGATATTGTTAAAAAGAATAATGTTGCCGTAAAGAACGAAAATGGTAAAGAAACTATTGTATTTGCACATGGATTCGGTACCGATCAAACCGCATGGGAACAAGTAGCCGCAGCTTTCATAGACGATTATAAATTGGTATTATATGATAATGTGGGTGCGGGCCAGTCAGACCCTGCTGCATTCAGTCCCAATAAATACGATACCCTGCAGTCCTATGCTAATGACCTTGTGGATATCTGCAAGGGGCTGAACCTGAAAGACGCTGTTATGGTAGGTCATTCGGTAAGCGGTATGATCAGTTTGCTGGCTGCTGTAAAAGAGCCGGGCATGTTTAAGAAAATGATTTTGGTAGGCGCTTCACCAAGATACCTGGATGATGCGGGGTATACCGGCGGGTTTACCCAGGAAGCGCTGGACCAGTTGTATGCTGCTATGGCTAATAATTACTATGCCTGGGTAAGCGGTTTTGCACCCATGGTGATGGAAAACCCCGACAAGCCCGAGCTGGCCGAAAGTTTTGCCCATTCGCTGGCTTCCATCAGGCCCGATATTGCGCAGTCTGTAGCACGTGTCATTTTTCAGTCGGATCACCGGCAGGACCTGCCTAAAGTAAACGTAGAAACCTTGTTGCTGCAAACACAGCACGACAATGCGGTGCCCGGGGAGGTAGCGTTGTACCTGAACCGGCATATCCCGAACAGTACTTTGGTGCAAGTAAACGCCGAAGGTCACTTCCCCCATATCAGCGCTCCTGATGAAATTATAAGGGAGATTAAAAAATTTATTGAATCATAACCGTGGATCCTGCAACAATCGATTGGCAAAAACAGGCGCTTGATTTTTTACTGAGCCTCTATAAGGTAAAAGATGAAAGGGATATTCCCCTGATCAGGGCGAAGATAACCGAAAGCTTACAACAGCATGCACTGGCCGGCGCAGCTGCGCTGGTGCGGCTCGAGGACGCCATAACGGCCCGGATACTTTACTCCACGATACCAGTATCGTCAGTTTTTTTTGATGCCGGGTATACCCGCCAGGTTATCGATGCCGGAGAAGTAAGGATAGAAGATAATGCATCCCTGAATCTGTTTCCCGGTACTAATATTGTGTTCCCGGTTACCGGAGGAGCACTTACGGGAATTTTTATTATAACAACGGATGTGCCGGTTGATGAAGCTTACACAACTTTTTTATACCAGGCTTGGGAGGGTTTGAAAGGAATGACCATGCTGGTGCAAACCTATTATTCTTTCGAGCATCTTTCTGCCCGCTACAATGCCATATTAAGTGCCGTTGATGAAGCTATCTTATTTGTAGATAACAGCGGGCAGGATGGTTGGGTGAACAATGCTGCTGCTGCGTTGCTGCATATCAGCCCGGGCCCAAACGCATCACTGGTAATCTCGCGCGCCATGCAGCAATGGAGAATGACCGCCGTTAATGCCCGAGAGATTGAACAGGAAGCAGCCAGGCTGTTTCAAAAGCCTCACGGCACTATTAAAGAATGGAAATGGATATTCGGAGACCCGGTATCAAAAGTGCTCGATGTGTCCTGTGTACCCGTGGTATCTGATAATATAAAAGGCAGATTGTGGGTGTTTGCCGATATCACGCCTATTTATGCCGCTTCAGAGCAGCTGAAAGTGCTGAACGCTGAGCTTGATAAAAAACGGCAACTGGCCGATGATCAGAATAAAGCGAAATCTGATTTCCTGGCCAATATGAGCCATGAGATTCGCACGCCTATGAATGGCGTAATAGGGATGACCAGCCTGCTGGCGCTTACACCGCTGGATGCGGAACAAAAAGATTATGTGGATACGATACGGGTAAGCGGGGAGTCATTGCTATCCATCATTAACGATATTCTCGATTTTTCAAAAATTGAATCGGGGAAAATGGAGCTGGAGGCTGAGCCATTCCGGCTGAGTGCCACCATTGAGGAAGCATACGACCTGATGAGTGTAAAGGCCAATGAAAAAGGTTTGGATCTCCTGTATTATATAGAGCCCGATGTGCCTTCCGATATCATTGGGGATCCCACCCGGTTCCGGCAGATATTATTAAACCTCATTTCTAATGGTATTAAGTTTACATCACAGGGCGAGATTGAAATAACGGTAGAAAAAACCGGATTGGAGCATGGCATATATACACTACAGTTTACTGTAAAGGATACCGGTATTGGTATTCCGCAGGAAAAGTTCTATAAGTTATTCGATAGCTTTTCGCAGGTAGATTCTTCTACCACGCGTAAATACGGTGGTACGGGTTTAGGCCTGGCTATCTGTCAGCGCCTTGTAGCACTGATGGGCGGCGATATCCGTGTTGAAAGCGAGGAAGGACGGGGATCTGCGTTCATCTTTACCATTAAGGCGGCGGCCAATACAGCGGTTACCCATTTCAGGGCCGAAGAAAAGCTTTCAGCCGGTACATTGTATGGAAAGCGGGTGCTTATTTTAGATGATAACGAGACCAATCTTAAAATACTGAATAAACAGTGTGCGGCCTGGGGCATGCAACCTTTTGCTGCCAACAGTCATAAGGATGCGTTGGGTATGATTGAAAAGCAAGATTTTGACGTAGCGATCATCGATCTGCTGATGCCCGGCCGTAATGGAGTTGAAGTGGCAAGAATGATCCGTAAAAAGCATAAAGCGCTTCCCCTGGTTCTGTTTAGCTCGGCAGGGCATGTACCGGCCGACACAGACCTGAAGCAGCTGTTTCGGGCAGTGATCAATAAACCTGCGAAGCACAACCAGCTGAAAGAAATACTGCTCCGGGTATTAAGCGGAACCAGCAGCATAGACGCTCCATCGACAACCGTAGCAGCAACAGGTGAGGTTTTGCCTGTTCGTATCCTGGTAGCGGAAGATGATTACATTAATCAGAAGTTTATAACGCGGGCCATGAAAAAGCTGGGCTATTCGATAGACCTGGCAGTGAACGGCAGGGAAGCCGTGGAAAAGGCCTCTGCCACAAAATACCAGTTAATTTTTATGGATGTAATGATGCCGGAGATGGATGGCTATGAAGCCACCCGGATCATTTTAGATCATCATAAAGATGGTATCCGCCCCATTATTATTGGGCTTACGGCAAACGCTTTAACAGGCGACCGTGAAAAGCTGCTACAGGCGGGGATGGATGATTATCTGAGCAAGCCCTATAAGATCCAGGATATAGAAAGACTGATCAAAAAATGGGCGGATAAAATGCTTGCCCAAACGGCTACAACACGAACTTATAAGCATATTGATCTTGAATATATCATGGAGCTGGCGGGTGGAGAAGATGAGTTTGTGATCGAGATCATCGAAAGTTATCTTGAAACAGTTGGGCCGAATATCCGCCTGCTTAGTGAAGCGGTTACAGATTACGATATGGATAGGATCACTTTCCTGGCGCATAAGCTCAAAGGGTCTTTCAGGTTTATCGGATGTACCGGGCCGGGCGATATCATGGAGCAAATAGAAAATAGTAATAGCAGGGGAGATAGGATGCGTATAAAAGAGTTGATGAGCCTCGTTGAAAAAGAATATGCAGGAACGGAAAATGAATTGAAACAAGTGCTACATGAACTCAATGCTCAGCGTTAGCAATAATAACTGTAAAGTAGCCGTTAGCCGGCTCCAATGTTTTGGTTTCTCAGCCGATACCGAGCATACTGGTGAGCTCTCTTGCAGCTGCTCCTCCCGCCCGGTTGGCGCCAATGGTTGAGGCTGAGGGACCATAGCCAACCAGGTGGATACGGGGTTCTTTTACTACCATAGTAGCCAGCCGGCCTCCCATAAGGATACCGCCTTCTTGCTCCCTGGGTAAAACAGGCTTTAAATGGTCTAGAGCGCTTTTAAAACCGGTATTCCATAAAATAATATCCGCCGGTTGCTCTTTACCGTCTGTCCATTTTACACCCGTGGCAGTGATCTCACTAAACATAGGAAAACGTTGCAATACGCCTCTTTCTTTCATATCCATCACTTCCCTGGAAACGGGTAAGCCGGTGACGGAAACTACAGATAAAGGTGTCAATCCTTTTCTTACTCTTTCATCCACCATTGCTACAGCATTATGGCCTGCCACATCATCGAAAGGTCCTTCCCTGAACTCGGGCGGACGCCGGGTGACCCAGGTGGTAGTGGTTACTTTTGAGATCTGGTCCAGCAGCTGGATGGCTGATATACCTGCTCCCACCACAATTACATGTTTACCTTTAAAGTAATCCGCAGTTTTAAAGTCTTTGGTATGTAATTGCTCTCCCCGGAAGAGGTCCGCTCCCGGATATTCTGGTATATAAGGATTTTCCCAGGTGCCCGTTGCATTTATAATGCCTGAAGACGAAAATAGTGTTTGCGGAGAATCGATATGAAAGCGATCCTGTTGCAGGTACACATGGTCAACTTTAACAGGCCTGTACACCCTGATGCCCATTTGCTTTTCATACATATTGTAATAATAAGGAACGGCAACGCTGGCACGTACTTCTGGTTCGCTGGTGCCGATGGTTTCTTTAAAAGACATGCCGGGTAAATCGTGGATCCTGTTTACCGTGCTTAATGTTAATGAGGGCCAGCGGTATTGCCAGGCACCACCCGCATGAGGCGCTTCATCAAGTACGATGAAATCCGGGCCAATTTTTAGCCCCAGTTTTATTAGATGATAGGCGGCAGACAAACCGGCCTGCCCGGCGCCTATGATCACAATTTTTGTCTTATAGCGGATTTTGTTAACCATGGCAAGGTTCCATTTACCTCCATCCTAACCCTGGCGCCACATGTTCCATTATCGAAGAAAGTACATGCACGTTATAATCTACTCCCAAGGTATTGGGAATTGTTAGTAAAACGGTGTCGGCTTCCTGTATCGCCTCATCTTTTGCCAGTTCTTTTATCAACTCGTCTGGTTCAGCAGCATAGCTTCTGCCAAAAATGGCCCGCCGGTCAGCTTCAATGAAGCCGATCTTATCGGTTCTGCTGGCTTCATGGCCAAAATACATCCTGTCCTGGTCGTTAACGATGGCAAAAATGGAGCGGCTTACAGAAACCCTTGGTTCACGTTGATGCCCCGCCTCTTTCCAGGCTTGTCTGAATAGCCGTATCTGTTCGGCCTGTTGTACATGAAAGGGCTTGCCGCTTTCATCAAATTTCAGCGTAGAGCTTTGTAGGTTCATTCCTACTTTACCGGCCCACACGGCAGTTGCATCAGAGCCGGAGCCCCACCAGATACGATCCCGCAGGCCCAAAGAAAACGGTTCTAAGGGTAATAGCCCCGGGGGATTGGGAAACATAGGGTTAGGGTTAGGTTCCGCAAACCCAACTCCTTTCAGCTTTTCGAAAAACTCTAAACCCTTGCGCCGGCCCATATCTGCGTCGGTTTCCCCTTCTGCCGGTTCATAGCCAAAATACCGCCAGCCGTCAATAACCTGCTCGGGCGATCCTCTGCTGATGCCGAGTTGCAGGCGGCCTCCCGATATTAAGTCGGCAGCGCCGGCATCTTCCACCATATACAATGGATTTTCATAACGCATGTCAATAACGCCGGTGCCTATTTCTATTTTCGTGGTTTTGGCGCCAATGGCTGCCAATAACGGAAAAGGAGACGCCAGCTGTTTAGCGAAATGATGCACCCTGAAATAAGCGCCGTCAAGGCCGAGTTCTTCGGCTGCTACAGCTAAATCGATGGACTGCAGCAGCGTGTCGCTGGCTGTTTTAGTACTATAAGCCGGGTGCTTGGCCCAGTGACCAAAAGATAAAAATCCTATTTTTTTCATTTATTATTCCTTCCGCGACGCAATGCAGCCTCGCATTCATCGCTTTTTATAAACCTGTCCAATCAATACCTTCAAAGGTATTAATAACAACGTTAACGCATTAAAGTTTAAGCGGCGAGCCCAACTGCCCTTTGCCCGGGCGCAGCATTGTTGGCATAATGTAATTTAATAAAATCCCGGAGCAGCCCCACACCTGTCAATTTTGGAACCCGGATTGATGATATGCTTCATGCTGTGAGAGGGCGTGCAGTTAAATCCTAAAAAAGAATAAGCAGCATGCTGTCCCCGGCATGAAACGGTAATGGTTAAAAAAACGCTCGGATGTGATGTTTTAATGGTGAAATATAACATGTATTTAATGGACATAAGCTGTTTAACCAATCTGTTTCCTGTTTTACCTGATTGGCATGATTACTTTTGTTCTAAAAAATATTAAAGATGTTTTTGAAATGAATAAACGAACAAGGACAACTGCAATTGGATTTTGCGCTATTTTATTATGGAGTTCTATTGTGGGTCTTATTAAAGAAGTAAGCCGTTTTTGGGGTGCAACAGCGGGCGCTGCACTGATTTATACAGTAGCTTCCCTGTTTTTGCTTTTAACCGTTAAATGGATACCGCTTAAAATGTTCCCTAAAAAATACCTGGTATATGGCGCCCTTCTTATGGTGTCTTACGAGCTATGTCTGGCATTATCTATTGGTTATTCTCAAAATAGCGCACAGACTATTGAGGTAGGCATGGTGAATTATCTCTGGCCAACATTTACCATGGTGGCTGCTATTCTTTTTACAAAGACGAAAGCGAATGGGCTGATTGTTCCCGGCATCATTATTTCTATGCTGGGTATAACCTGGGTATTGGGAGGCGAAAAAGGGCTGAATATTGATAGCATGTTTATTAATATCCAAACCAATCCGCTAAGCTATGGCCTGGCCTTCTTGGGTGCAATATTATGGGCGGCATATTGTGTGGTTACGGTTCGCATGGCTAACGGTGTAAATGGTATTACCTTATTTTTTATGCTGGTGGCTATTGCATTATGGATAAAGTATTTACTTGTTGGCGATACAACTATTATACATTTTTCCCTGTCTTCAGTTATTTACCTGGTACTGGCTGCCTGCGCCATGGGATTTGGCTATGCTGCCTGGAATACAGGTATATTAGGCGGTAATGTAACACTATTGACAGGGGCATCTTATTTTATTCCTGTACTGTCTTCTGCACTTTCATCCCTGCTTTTAGCAACGCCCCTGGAATTTTCTTTCTGGCAGGGCGCTATAATGGTTTGTGCCGGCTCTGTTCTTTGCTGGCTGGCAACAAGGCAACGTTCAAAGAAAACCGTGGAGCCGGTTGCGGAAGGCAGTAATTAATGGAAGGTTTTTTTGTTTGTTTACTAGAACTATATGCTACGATCAGGCGGGCCAAAAGATGCCCTTCCGGTATCGGTTGAATTTCCGTTAAGCCTGCTTTTTAGATAGGTGCTGTACGCGTGTTAGCAATTCATTAGGTTCGGGATTTCTTTAGGGTTGTTTTCTTTGTTTTGCAGACATTTGTGCAATGGTGCATTTTAGTACTTTGAATAATCGATCATGAATGTGATGAACGAATACGTCTTGTCTGATACCAATATCAGCAATCTTTCTGTATTTGACCTCCTAAAACATACAGCCCATGCAGGCTTTATGGAACAGGAAAATATACAGGATATCTATCCCTTAACTATTGAATTAAATACCGGCATATTTACAAGAGATACTTCGGCAGCAGGATTTCCCGAGGTGACTGTGAGCCAGTTCAATGATTCTGTTTATGCTTCCTGTTCCTGCAATAATCCCTCAGGGAAATTGTGTGTGCACCAGGCTGAAGTGATATATTGTATCCTGGAGCAAAACAGTTATCGTATATTTTTCGATAACAAATTGCGTCATACGAAGCTATTGGCAGCAGCCAGGGAATACGGCCTGGAGAAGGAACCCAACCTTGATACCTACTTTTATTTGCGATATAACGGCGGACAGATCAATATAGAGCCGAAAATAAAGGGGCTGTTGAAAATAGACAGCCAGGTTTTTCAAAAAGAGCTGGTTCCTCAGCAACCATCCCCTATTGAACAACGGGCAGCCGGAGACAAAGAATGGGGTCCATTGCTGGTCATCTGCAGGCATCGCTATTACAATCAGCTGAATTTTATGCTGATGGATGCCGGTCGAACAAAAAAGGATACGATCAAAAATCCTTTAACCAATATCAGCCCGATGCAGCTGGCCTGGGCATGCGATGATCCCCGGGCTATAAAATTTTATACTGCTATCGCTGCTTTTCAAAATAAATATGAAGCGGGTAATGTTAAAGGCGAAATGGAGGCATTGAAGCAGGTGGTGGCTAATCCGTTGAAACTGGAGACCTATTACCACGATAAGGATATTGCCGAAACAATCTCCGCTAAGTCGCTGCGCCGGGTTGTACTCAATATTTTAAAGCCGGAAATAAAGCTGACGGTTTTTAAAAAACAGCCCTTCTACGAGATAACCGGTGAGCTGTTGTTCAATCATAACGTGCTCTCTTTTAAAAATGTCATCATCCGAAACGAATATTTTATCGATCACCGGCAGGTTTTTTATTTAATAGACAACCCCGACCTGCTTCGGGTGATAAAATTTTTCAAATCCAATAACGAGATTTTACTGGTGCACGCATCTCAATACGAAGCATTTCTTCAGTCGGTATTATCCCCGCTCGAATCGCTGGTAGAGATCAACTATAGCTATATTCATACCCCAACAGCAGCCCAGCTGGAAGAGCAGGATTTTCAACCCGAAAGGATCGTTTACCTTCGGCAGGAAGGAAATTTTATCGCTATTACCCCGGTAATGAAATACGGACCGGCAGAAGTTCCCGTGTATTCTCGTAAACAGGTAATAAGCACCGATCGTAACGGCAATAAGTTCAAAGTAGAACGGGATCAGGCAGCGGAGTTGCAGCTGGCTTCGCTGATCATGCAACAGCATCCCGACTTTAAAGAGCAAATCAATGAACCGGAGTACTTCTACCTGCATAAAAGCTTATTTTTAGACGATAACTGGTTTTTAAATGTTTTTGAAGCATGGAGAAATGAAGGCATTATTATATTAGGATTTAACGAAATTAAAAACAACAGGCTTAATCCTCATAAGGCCCGCATCAATATCAGGGTGATCAGCGGAACCGATTGGTTTAATGCCCGCATAAAACTCAGTTTCGGTAACAAGGATGCCACGCTGAAACAGGTACACAGGGCTATCCGTCATAAAAGCAAATTTGTACAACTGGATGATGGTACCCTGGGTGTGTTGCCTGCCGAATGGATAGCGAAGTTTACCCGGTACTTGCGGGTTGGCGATATCGAAGACGATTTATTAAAGATTGCGAAAGCCAATTTTTCAGAAATACAGGATGTATTTGAAACCAATGTATTGAGTGAAGAAGTGCTGCATGAGGTTGCCGGTTATGAGCACCGGCTTGCCGATATAAAGAACATTCCTGACGCGATTGTTCCTGAGGGATTAAATGCGAAGCTGAGAGACTATCAGCGCCAGGGTTTAAACTGGCTGAATCTTCTTGATGATCTGAATTTTGGCGGATGCCTGGCCGATGATATGGGATTGGGAAAAACACTGCAAATCATTGCATTTATTTTATTGCAAAGGCAAAAGCATGGACAGGTTTCCAACCTGGTGGTAGCGCCAACCTCATTGTTATTTAACTGGAAGGAAGAGCTGGCCCGGTTTGCCCCTTCGGTAACAGCTTTGTTACATCATGGAGCCGACAGGCAAAAAAATGCCGATGCGTTTTCGCAGTATGAAGTAGTGTTGACCAGTTACGGAACGCTGTTGTCTGACATCCGCTTTTTAAAAACATTTCGTTTCAACTATGTTTTTCTCGACGAATCGCAAGCCATTAAAAATCCTGACTCTGAACGTTATAAAGCTGCCCGGCTGTTACAGTCAAGAAACAGGATCGTAATCACCGGCACCCCTGTAGAAAATAATACTTTCGACCTGTACGGTCAGCTTTCCTTTGCATGTCCCGGCTTATTGGGCAGCAAGCAATATTTCAGGGATATTTATTCCATACCTATCGACCGGTTTGAGTCTGTCAGCCGGGCCGGTGAGCTCCAGCAAAAAGTAAAACCTTTTATACTACGCAGAACCAAAAGGCAGGTGGCCAGCGAATTGCCGGATAAAACCGAAATGGTAATTTACTGCGAAATGAATACAGCGCAACGCAAAGTGTATGACAGTTACGAACGGGAACTGAGGGAATTTATAGCTGCTGCCGACGAGGATGAAGTACATAAAAACAGCATGCATGTTTTAAAAGGTTTAACAAGGCTGCGGCAAATATGTAATTCCCCGGCATTATTGAAAGAGGGCTATTCAGGCGAGGATGCGGTTAAGCTGGAGCTATTGATGGAACAGATAGGAAATAAGTCGGGGGAACATAAGATATTGGTGTTTTCGCAGTTTGTAGGTATGCTGGAGCTGCTGAGAGCAAAGCTCGATGAAAAAGATATACCTTTCGAGTACCTGACAGGACAAACGAAAGACAGGGGCGCCCGGGTACATAATTTTCAGACCAACAAAGAGGTGAGAGTATTCCTGGTAAGTTTGAAAGCGGGAGGAGTGGGATTAAATCTTACGGCAGCGGATTATGTTTACCTGGTGGATCCCTGGTGGAACCCGGCTGCAGAAGACCAGGCAATTGACAGAAGTTACCGCATCGGCCAGGACAAAAATGTGGTAGCCGTAAGGCTGATTTGTTTAAACACCATTGAAGAAAAAATTGTTAAGCTTCAAAAGAAAAAAAGTACACTTACACGCGGCCTTATAAGAGCTGATGCATCTTTTTTTAACAGTTTGTCGAAAGCAGAGTTATTAGAGATGCTATAGTATTTAATAGTAGCTGCTGCCGATCTGCTACCTGATTGCAGGTCTTGGCCTTTCTAAGACAATTCGATACATTTAGGCATGAAAAAAATATTCATATTACTGCTATTGTATGGTGTTTCAAACTTATATGCGCAACCATTGGCACAACCGGCCCTTGTTTATAAAGATGGCTTTGAACTCAACCTGTTGGGGCAGGCGGTTCCGTTAAACAAGAGCTATCATCGAATAGATACATCGCGCTACCCGGAGTTTCCACCTGCGATCAAAAAATTGCTCACTCATTCAGCAGGGCTGGTAATCAGTTTCAAAACCAATAGCCCGCGTATTGCAGCGAAATGGTGTGTAACCAACTCCAGGCCTGGCAATAATGTAACGCCTATTATGAATAAAGGGCTGGATCTCTACATTAAACGTGACGGAACGTGGCAGTATGCAGGGGTAGGGCGACCTGACAGCACCTGTAATGAATATGTAATGGTGCAAAATATGGATAAAGGAGAAAAAGAATGCTTGCTCTACCTGCCGTTGTATGATAAGGTAAAAAATCTGTCGGTAGGCATCGACAGTGGTTGTCATATTATAGCGGGCGACAATCCTTTTGCTAAGAAAAAGATTGTTTTGTACGGATCAAGCATCACGCAGGGCGCTTCTGCCAGCAGGCCGGGAATGGCTTACCCGGCAAGGCTCTCCAGGGATATGGGTATTCATTTTATCAACCTGGGTTTAAGCGGTAATGGTAAAATGGAAAAAGAGGTGGTTGATATGCTGGCAACAATAAATGCAGATGCTTTTGTACTAGACTGTTTTGCCAATCCGAACCCGGTAGAAATTACGCAGCGAACGGCTTATATGGTAAGAAGGATCAGGGCCGCCCATCCTGATGCGCCAATCATTCTGATAGAAACCGTCTTCCGGGAGAGCGGTAATTTTGATTCGGTTATTAACCAGGTGGTACGGTTAAAAAATGAGAACATACGAACAGAATACAGGAAGCTGGTTAACGAGGGAATTAAAAAGCTATACCTGATCCGCGGCAATGATCTTTTAGGCAGCGATCATGAAGCTACAACAGACGGAGTTCACCCCAACGATCTGGGTTTTGACCGGATGCTGCAGGTGATCAAACCCGAAATGGTTAGAATACTTCGCCAGGAAGGGTATCTATGAGCAGACACCGCAGGATAGTTGTACATAAGTATTGGATATTTTTGTTAAGAGGGTGATATGGCGGTTAAACCAATAATTTTACCCTGTTTGATTGCTTATTTTAGATACGGTCCTCATATATGTACAAATTATTTTTATTTATAGCATTGCTGATAACACAGCCTGGCCCTGCTCAACCGCCTTCCCACCTTACTACCGATTTATTGGAACATACGGACAGGGTGTTTTTAGACGGCTACCTTACAACGCTTTCCCTGTCGGAAAGCCGTAACGCTATTGAGCGTTACCAGGTACCTGCAATAAGAAACGCCAGGCCTTATCTGGGTTGGGTAATGAATAGTGAAACGCCTAATACGGTGCAAACTGCGTATCGCGTGTTGGTAGCTTCCAGCAGGGAACTGCTGGGTAAGCAGGAAGCCGACCTGTGGGATAGCAGGAAAACGGAAAGTAACAACTCTGTGGCGGTACCATATGGAGGAGTTCCGCTGGAACCTTCAAAAATATATTACTGGAAAGTGCAGGTGTGGGATAACCATGGTAAGGAGAGCCCTTTCTCAGATATTAAGAGTTTTGTTACCGCTGCCGATCTGGATGGTAAACCAGCCACCTATCCTTTACAAATAACAGATGAATACCCGGCAACGTTGCTCCGAACAAAGGATAAAGCCTTTTTAGATTTTGGTAAAGCGGCTTTTGGCAAACTCAGGCTTACGCTAAATTCGAAAAACGGAACGGATACGGTGATCATTCACTTGGGCGAACATAGCAATGGTTCGGCGGTAGACCGTAAGCCGGGCGCAACCATTCGGTATGCAGCGTATAAATTGCCTTTGATGGCCGGGCAGCATACCTACACCATAAAGCTGAGGCCCGACCAACGGAACACGCTTCCGAAGGGAAATGAAAGCGGCGTTAACCCGGTACTAATGCCGGCTTATATTGGAGAGGTATATCCCTTTCGTTATTGCGAACTGGAAAACTATCCCGGTGACATTAAAGACAGGGACATAGTTCGTCAAAGCGTTCATTATCCTTTTAATGACCATGCCGCAACATTTCACTCTTCTGATTCGGTTTTAAACCAGGTATGGGAGCTGTGTAAATATTCTATTAAGGCTACCTCCTTTTCAGGCACCTATGTAGATGGAGACCGGGAGCGTATTCCTTATGAAGCAGATGCCTTAATTAACCAATTGGGCCATTATTATACAGACAGGGAGTTTTCAATGGCCCGCCATTCTAATGAGCACCTTATTTATAACGCTACCTGGCCTACAGAGTGGAATCTGCAAACTTTAATAATGGCATGGGCCGATTATATGCATACCGGTAACCGGCAGTCAATTGTACAATGTTATGATGACCTGAAAGCTAAAACATTATTGGCGCTAAAGGAAAACAATAGCCTGATATCATCCAGGACGGGTAAGCTAACTCCCGAATTTTATAAAAGCATTCATTTTAAAGGAAAGAATTTCAGGGATATTGTAGATTGGCCGCAAACCGGAATAGTGGGAGAGGAGAAGCAGGAGGCCGGTGAGTCAGACGGATATGTAATGACTACCTATAACACTGTTGTGAATGCTTACCACTATGAGGCATTACAATTAATGAGCCGGATAGCGGGGGTGCTGGGAAAGAAAGCAGATCAAAAATTATACGGAGATGAGGCAGAGCGGGTAAAAAAGCAGTTCAACCTGCTTTTGTTAAATACCAGGACAGGTTATTACAAGGACGGTATTGATACAGACCATAGCTCGCTGCATGCGAATATGTTCCCGATGGCATTTGGAATGGTTCCTGAAAAGAACATGCAGGCAGTTGCTGATTTTATCAGATCGAGAAAGATGGCCTGCAGTGTATACGGGTCTCATTTTTTGCTCGAAGCCATTTATAACGCGAATGATGCGACTTATGGATTGGAGTTGCTGGCTTCCACCAAAGAAAGAAGCTGGTATAATATGATAAGAGTGGGTTCAACAGTTACTTTGGAAGCATGGGATAATAAATATAAACCTAACCAGGACTGGAACCATGCCTGGGGTGCTGCCCCGGCACATCTTATTCCCCGGAAATTTTTTGGTATAGAGCCTTTGGAGGCCGGCTTTTCAAGGGTACGCATCAGGCCGCAGCCTGCGAGCGTCAGGGAAGCAGATATAAAAGTGCCTACTATTCGCGGAAATATTATAGCAGCGTTTACTAACCAGCCGGGGCAGAGCTTTTCTCTGGAAGTAACTATTCCAGCCAACGCAACCGCTGAATTGTGGCTGCCGTTGCCGGGAAAGAAAAACAGGCTGTTGCTGGATGGGAAAGAACAAAAATTTGTTGAACGGGGTGGTTTTGCCGTATTGAATTCAGGTTCGGGGAAACATACCCTGATCGTTAGGAATACGGGTAGATAAACGATCGATAGGAAAGATCAGTGATGCGGATGTACAGAGTGCCTGTGTGTACGGATTATTGAATTAATAATACATAGGCCATTTATAAATGCCGGCAATGTTTTACATTTATCTGCTGTAAGCGTCCTAAAAATCTGAGTAATGAATAACAGAAGAGACTTTCTTAAAAAGGCCATGCTGCTATCGGGTGCAGCCGGTATATCTACTTTTATGCCTGACTCTATTAAAGCCGCCATGGCAATCGACCCCAAAGAAGGAAGTACTTTCCTGGATGCCGAGCACATTGTAATTCTGATGCAGGAGAACCGTTCTTTTGATCATAGCTATGGCACCTTACAGGGCGTGAGAGGTTTTAATGATCCAAGAGCCATTACGCTTCCGGATAAAAAACCGGTTTGGCTGCAAACTGACGAGAAGGGAGATACTTATGCGCCTTTCAGACTGGACATCAAAAAAACTAAAATAACTTGGATGGGTGATTTGCCCCATTCCCGTGCGAGCCAGGTAGATGCCTATAATTCGGGAAAATATGATCAATGGTTATTAGCCAAGAAATCGGGAAATAAGAAGTATGCCTCTATGCCGCTGACCTTAGGACATTACACCCGTGAGGATCTTCCGTTTTACTACGCACTCGCAGATGCTTTTACCATTTGCGATCAAAACTTCTGTTCGGTAATGACCAGCACCACGCCTAACCGCTCCTTTTTCTGGACGGCCAATATTATGAGTGAAGAAGATGGGCGTGCGAAAGCTAATATCCGCAATACAGATTACGGAGCAGCAAAAATGCGTTGGGACAGCTTTCCCGAATTGCTTACCCAAAATGATATCAGCTGGAAGTTTTACCAGAATGAAATATCTGCAGGCGGTGGTTTTAAAGGCGAAGAGCGTTCCTGGCTGGCAAACTTTGGCTGCAATCTCCTGGAGTTTTTTGCAGCTTACAACGTGAAGTTCGCTCCTAAATATATTCAGAGTCTTCAAAACCAGGTAGACTCGTTGCCTGGAGAAATTGATAAGCTGCAACAGGCGAGTCCCGGCGAAATGGATGAGGTGAAAAACAGCGCCGCTATCAGGAACAAGCAAAAAGCATTGGATGCGGCACGTGCCGAACTGGCTAAATGGAATCAATCTCAATTTGAAAAGTTATCGGCTAAAGAGAAGGAGCTTTTTCAAAATGCATTTGTAACCAATGCAGGTGATCCGGGCTATCGCAAGCTGGACCGTTTGACTTTTGAAGAAGCGGGTAAGAAGAGAGAAGTAGAAGTTCCTGCGGGCGATATATTTTACCAGTTCAGGAAAGATGTAAATGAAGGCAGGCTGCCTGCCGTTTCGTGGCTGGCCGGGCCACAGAAGTTTTCTGACCATCCCAGCGCCCCCTGGTATGGGGCCTGGTATCTTTCGGAGATTATGGACATCTTAACAAAAAATCCTGAAGTATGGCAGAAAACCATATTTATCATTACCTACGACGAAAACGACGGCTACTTTGATCATGTGCCTCCGTTCTCGATCTCCGATAATAAAGTACCTGGTACCGGTAAATGTGCACCGGAGATGGATACAGAAGTGGAACACGTGCGATTTGACAATGAAGTAAAACAAGGCATCCCGGCCGGGCAGGCGCGGGAAGGCGCAGTGGGATTGGGATTCAGGGTGCCCATGATTATAGCTTCCCCTTGGACAAGAGGCGGTAAAGTTTGTTCCCAGCTTTTTGAGCACACCTCTACCTTACAATTCCTGGAAACGTTTTGCAGCGCAAAATTTAAGAAGCATATACGCTTTAATAATATTAACCCCTGGCGGCGCGCCATCAGCGGTAATTTAACATCGGCTTTCGATCGGTTTACTACAAATCTTGATATTAAAAAAGATCTGGTTGATCGTAATGAACAGATTGAAAAGATATATAACGCGCAGTTTACGCCGGAGCCGGCCGGCTATCAAAAGATAACAGAAGAGGCGTTACAAAAAAAGCAATTAAGGCAATGGCTACCTCAACAGGAGCCGGGTACCAGGAAGTCGTGTGCCCTTCCTTACGAGCTTTATGTAAATGGTTCATTCAATCGCGGTAAAGGAAGTTTTGATATACGGTTTGAAGCTTCAAAAGACCAGTTTGGTGATAAGGCCTCAGGCGCGCCATTCAAAGTGTATGCTATGGGAAGCCATAAGGCTTTAATGAATGAAGAAACATTTGAGCTCAACCGTTCCTGGAACTATACTGTTGCAGCGGGCTATCAAACAACGGCGCAATGGGCGTTGGAAGATTTTGAAAATAAAGGATATCACCTGCGGGTGTATGGACCGAACGGGTTTTATCGCGAATTTGCGGGGGATCATAAAACACCGGCAATTGAAGTACATTGTCGTTATGAAAAAGCTGCAAAAATAACCGGTAATATTGAGCTGCACCTGTTTAATAATGAGCAGCAGGATATAGAGTTGGAGGTCGTTGACAATGCCTATGGCAACCCAACGCTGCGCCCGGTTATTACTGCTAATCAAAAGGATAAAACAGTACTGTTGAACCTGAAGAAATCGGCCGGGTGGTACGATTTTACAGTAAGGTTCAAAAACAATGATGCTACCGTTTATCGCTTCGCGGGGCATGTGGAAACCGGCGAGAGTAGCATCACAGACCCCGCAATGGGCAATGCCGTATAAACTTTGCAGGCAACCCGGTGCAGATCCGCCTCCCGAATTGCTGCGGGGGCTAAACACCTGGCCTGCCTATATTGATCAGTGTATAAAAATTCCGGGTTGTATACCGTAGTCCGCTTTCTTTTATGTAGTTTGCTTTTTTATTAAGGCGCCACCTATCTGAAGCAATGGAAATTAATCAACGTGTAGTATATAAAGATATGATAACACCTGTGGGACAGATCAGGCTGATCGCGTCGCATGCAGGTTTAATGGCCTTGTTATGGGAAGGAGAAGATTATACCGGAACAAAGTATCCTGCTGCGGTAAGAGACAATGAGGACAGGATTCTGGTACAGGCAGAACGGCAATTGGAAGAATATTTTGCAAAAGAAAGAAGGGTTTTCGATGTACCCCTGGATATGAAAGGAACGGGGTTCCAGTTAAGTGTCTGGCATGCTTTGCTGGACATTCCATACGGAACAACAAAAACCTATGGTGCGCTTGCGCGTACATTGGGCGACATTAAAGCTGTGCGGGCTGTTGGTGGCGCGTTGAATAAGAACCCTGTTGCTATTATCGTTCCCTGCCATAGAGTAGTAGGTGCATCTGGCAAGTTGGTAGGTTTTGCGGGAGGTCTTGAAAATAAATCTATTTTACTCGGTCTTGAAAGTAGCCATAAAATGCCCACACTTTTCCAGTAATTATATGCAGGAGGCAGCAATAAAAACAGAAGCCGTTTTAACGGCAATAACAACGTTTAACAGTGACAATTACAGGGTGTTATGCGATCATTTAGCCGCCCGGGATTCCGACCTGAAAAGAATATTGGAAACACATGGTTATCCTCCTATGTGGACCCGGGATAACAGCTTTGAATCCTTGGTGCATATTATACTCGAGCAACAGGTATCCCTGGCTTCGGCCCTTGCTGCGCTCAACAAGCTAAAAGAGAAAGTAAAATTCATTACACCAAAAGAGGTATTGAAGCTAAGTGATGAGGAGATGAAGGCATGTTTTGTCAGCCGGCAGAAAACGGGTTATATAAGAGGACTGGCGAAGGCAATCGAAAATAACGAAATCAATTTGCAGGCATTTGCCGTAATGCCCGACGAGGACATACGCAGGAAGTTAATCTCTTTAAAAGGCATAGGTAACTGGACCATTGATGTGTACCTGATGTTTTCCCTTCAACGGGCAGATATTTTCCCGGTAGGCGATCTTGCTGCCGTAAACGCATTGAAACGATTAAAGCAGCCGGGTATTTTAACAACTAAAGAAGCTGTATTGGCAATCAGTGAAACCTGGAAACCGTTTCGAACGGTGGCCAGCATGATGCTTTGGCATTATTACCTCTCTAACAGCAGGAGAAAAAGTATGCCGGTTTGATCTGCAATAAAAAGGCCTTGTGTGCTTGCTATTTCCGTTCCTGCACGTTAAATACCGTACCCGCAGGGTCCATGATCCAATGCATATTGGACGGTAACTCCTCTATATCGTCGCAGGTGCTTATATTGTTTACTTTTAAATACTCGGTAGCCGATTCGATATCGGGTACCGTTAATTGCAGCCAGGTTTCGGAGTGGGTGTAATTGTCTACACAATCCAGCCATAATATGTTATGCCCGAAAGCAACCTGATGGGTTCTGGAAACCGTAGGGTTTTGAATGGGATGCTCCTGTACTTCCAGCTTTAGAATATCGCGGTAAAACGATACTGTTTGCTCGTATTGGTGCTTGGGTATTTTAACTGCGATATTAATGCCCGCTTCAAAATGTATATTCATTATTTTATTTTTAAATATGAAGTGCTGCTGTTCTTTTTTTTCGTTTAGCCGGATTAAAATTAAAAATGCCTCTATTAGTGGCCCTTGCCATGGGGCAAGAAATCAATTTTGAGCCAGACATAAAAAAGACGGTATGTTTTGAGCTTAAAAAGCAATGGCTTCTTTGTCGCCGTTGTTTTTATCAATACATTTATTAAAAAATTGAAGGTGTTATAGCCAGCCGGATCAAAACAATGTATATTTTGAATTGTTAAGAAGTTCAATAACGCTATTATGGATTTTAAGCTTATTCTCCAGGCCGTCAGCAATTATGTGGCTGAATATTTTAAAGAACACGGCTCCGAACAGCTCCTGTATCATAATTATGAGCATACAGCTTCTGTGGCAACCGCTGCTTCAGAACTGAATGCGCATTACCGATTGTCGGAGCAGGATGATTTTATTGTCAGGGTAGCAGCATGGTTCCACGACCTGGGTTACCTGGTAGATCCTGATAATCATGAAGCCGCCAGCGTGGTACTGGCCGAAAATTTTTTAAAGGAAAAAAAGGTGCCATCCGTCATAATAGACGAAGTAAAAGCTTGTATATTGGCCACACGGATGCCTCAGAAGCCCAAAAACCTGCTGCAGCAAATTGTATGTGATGCAGATATGTCGCACTTTTCAACCGATTCGTTTGCCGAAAAAAGCAAGCAGTTACGAAAAGAGCTGCAAACCCGGTGCGGCCTGGCCATTAGTAAAAATGCCTGGCGGCATCAAACTATTTGCTTGCTGGAAGTACACCAGTATCATACCGATTATGCGAGAGAGCACTGGAATGTAAAAAAAATGGAGAACCTGGAAGACCAATTAAAGAAAGATAAAAAGTCGAAAGAAGGAGAAACGCTGCCCGCAGAAGATACCGGCGGTAAAAAAAATAAAAAGGGTAATGGCGACCGCCCGGAAAAAGGAATTGAGACGATGTTCCGGATCACTTCCACCAATAACCAGCGCCTCAGCGATATGGCAGATAAAAAAGCCGATATCCTTATTACTGTCAACTCAATTTTATTATCAGCCATATTAAGCCTGCTGATCCGCAAACTCGAAAGCAACACCCATTTGGTAATACCTACTATCATCATATTGGTAGTGTCGGCTGTTACGCTTATCTACGCTATTCTGGCCACCCGTCCTAAAATTCCAAGCGGAGTTTTCAGTCAGCGGGATGTAGATAGTAAAAATGTAAACCTGCTGTTCTTTGGCAATTTTTACAGGATGGATTTTGAGGAGTATAAGAAGGGAATGTGGAAAGTGATGGAAGACCGCGATTTTTTATATGGCTCCCTGGTAAAAGATGTGTATTCGCAGGGAATTGTGCTGGGGCGAAAATATAAGCTGTTGCGCGTAGCCTACAACGTATTCATGTTTGGACTGATGACCGCTATCATAGCATTCGTTATTGCTATTTTTTCTATTGTATAAATGGAGGTGATGAAGTTAAAAGGACGAGACTTTAGCTGGCTGGAATTTAATGAACGCTTATTGTATGAGGCGGCTGACAAGGCAGTACCCCTCGCAGAACGCTTAAAGTTCCTGTCGATCTATTCATCTAACCTGGATGAATTTTCGAGGGTGCGCATTCCTACCATTACTGCCCTGGGAAAGGTGCAGAAACAGAATAAAGAAGATAATGCAACCGCAATTGCAGGCATTATCAACCGGCAGCAAGACAGGTTTGGACAAATTATAAAGTCGGTAACCGGCGAATTAAAAAAGAAAGGGGTTTATATTGTATACAACGAGCCGATACCTGCCATCGTCTTAAAAGAAGTAACCGACTATTTTTTCGCGCAGATAGCGGCTTTCCTGAGAATAGCCTATCCTCAGTCTGCAGGTAATTTTTTTCCGGAAAACAACCATATTTATTTGGCGGCAGATTTAAGAAAAGGAAGTATGGGGCAGCTGGCGGTTATTACAATCCCCTCCGATCATTTGCCGCGGTTTTTTTCGGTAAAAAAAGAAGGAATACAGTATGTGATTTTTATTGACGACATTATTAAGATACAGCTCCCTTCTTTATGGCCCGGTATTGTTGTGGATACTGCTTATAGTTTCAAAGTAACCAGGGACGCGGAAATTGACCTCGACGATGAGTATAAAGGTAATCTTGCGCAAAAAATTGCGGCGCAGATAGCCAAACGTGATTTTGGATTAGCAACCCGGCTGCTATACGATGCGGTGATGCCGGAAGCTTTATTGCAGCAATTGGTACGCAGCCTGGGCTTGCAAAATGCGATGATCATGCCGGGGGGCGCGTATCATAACCTGAAAGATCTGTCTTCTATCCCTATTACAGATGCTTCATTAAAAGATCAGCCCTGGCCGGCAGTGTTCTATCCTTTATCCGAGCCAACTTTATTGGAAAGCATTAGTCAAAAAGATATTTTATTACATCTTCCGTTTCATAATTATGACATGGTGTTGCGCTTCTTCAATGAAGTGGCGCTTGACAGAACGGTTACCGAGATCAGCATGACCATGTATCGTATATCCGGTACTTCGAGAATAGCGGAGGCTCTTATTACGGCAGCGCTTGCCGGGAAAAAAGTAACGGTTTTTGTGGAGCTGAAAGCAAGGTTTGATGAGGCCAATAATATTACCTGGGCCAGGAAAATGAAGGCGGCGGGTATCCGTATTATTTATAGTATCCCGCAAATGAAAGTACATGCTAAAGTGGTACTGGTAAAAAGAAAATGCGGGGGGCATTGGCAATACCTGGGCTTATTGGGAAGCGGCAACTTTAACGAAGTTACCGCCCGTTTTTATACCGACCAGGTACTGATGACCAGCAATAAGGACTTATTGAACGACCTGGACCAGCTGTTTCGGTTATTAAAGAAAAATAAAAAATCCTTTGCGGCCGATGCAATAGTACCACAACAGTTACTGATAGCGCCTTTTAATTTACAAAGCCGCTTTGTTGCACTGATCGACCGGGAGATCGGGCATGCCCGCGCGGGCCGTAAAGCGGAGATGGTGATAAAGATCAATAACCTGGAAGATGAAAAGATGATCCTAAAGTTGTATGAGGCATCCAATGCAGGCGTTACGATACAGTTGATCGTAAGAGGCATTTGCAGGCTGGTACCAGGCGTGGAGGGACAGAGCGAGCATATCAGCGTAAGAAGAATTGTAGACCGGTACCTGGAACATGGCCGCATATTCTGGTTTTACAATAATGGAGCAGATGAAATATATATGGGATCGGCAGACTGGATGACCCGCAATTTATACCGGCGTATTGAAGTATGCTTTCCTGTAGCGGACAGTAGGTTAAAAGCATCGCTGCGCCAGGTGTTGGATATTTACTTAAAAGATAACCTCAAAGCTACATGGGTAACAGCAGATGGAGCGCATAATCCTGTTGCCGGTAAAGGCAAACGCCTTCAGGCACAGGCAGCCATGTACCAATGGGTAAAAGAGCAGGCTCAATAAAATCGGAGAAATGAAGCGGAAAGAATTAATAGTTTTGTTATTGCTGGCATATTTTACATTGCTGGCCTGCGGGCAGCCGGTAAAAGAAGTGCCGCCGGCGCCGCCTGGTTATGATTGGGGGGTGTATGATAAAATAATATTGTCGGATGACCTGTTGGAGATTTCGGGAATTGCTTTTGCGCCAGGCCGGTTCGATACACTCTATGCGCAGCAGGATGAGGAAGGCGCCATCTTCCGGGTTGGGCTTCCTTCAGGGAAATATAAAAGAGTAGACTTCGGTGATGCCGGGGATTACGAAGATATCGCGATCCTTAGAGATACTATGTTGTTGCTCGAATCTGAAGGCTCCTTTTACGGCTTCCGGCTTGACAGTCTTACCGCGAAAAGAGCAAAACCCTTCAGGTACTATGAGAAGGTATTGCCCAAAGGGGAGTATGAAGGGTTGTTTGCTGATGCGTTAACAGGCAGTTATTATGCACTTTGCAAATCCTGCAAGGGCGATAAAAAAAACAAACAGGCTACGGTTTACGAGTTACATTGGAACAAAGACTCATTGATAATTGCAGGACAATATGCCATCGATGTTACCGAAATAATGGCTGCTTCCGGGAAAAAGAAAATAGCATTTGAACCCTCAGCATTGGCTAGGCACCCCTTGACCGGCGAATGGTACATCGTGTCATCGGTAAATAAAATGCTGGTGGTTGCCAACCGGCAATGGCGGGTAACAGCTTCCTACCCTTTAAGCAGGAAACTGCTGGTACAACCTGAGGGTATTGCATTTGATGGTGCAGGCAATATGTATATCAGTAGCGAAGGCGATGAGTTACAGGCCGGAAGAATATTGAAATTCGGTTATAAGAAGCCTTAATAATGATAATAAGAACACTCATTACGCTGGCAGGAGTTATTACTTCTGTTGCCCTGGCTGCACAGCCCAAACCGGTGCAGCGTGTTATATTGATAGGTGATGCAGGCGAAATTAACCATGAGCAAACTACGGTGATCCCCGATGCTGCTGCCAAAGTATTACCGGGTATGACTGCTGTTTTTTATTTGGGAGATAACGTATATCCCCGGGGAATGGGTTTGCCGGGCACTAAAGCTGAAGCTGAAGGGCAGGCTATTCTGCGTTCGCAGTTCGAGCCTTTAAGGGCCAAAGGGGCGCCGGTATTTTTCCTGCCGGGTAATCACGACTGGGATCGTATGGGGAAACAGGGCCTGGCAAAAATAAAAGCACAAAGCGATTTCATTGCAGGCCAGAACGATCCTTTGTTAAAAATGATCCCGGCCAATGGCTGTCCCGACCCCGTGGAAATCCCGTTGGGAGAACAGGCCGTAGTAATTGCCTACGACTCTGAGTGGTGGCTGTTCCCGTATAACAAAGATAACAAGGATGCTGATTGCGACTGCGATACAGAAACAGAAGTGCTGGAAAAACTGGCGGGCTTGTTCTGGAAAAACAGAAACAAGCTGGTTCTGTTGGCCAGCCATCACCCTTTTCGCTCTTATGGCGTACATGGGGGAAAGTATAACTGGAAAGACCACTTATTTCCGCTAACTGCAGTTAACAGGAATTTGTGGTTGCCCCTACCCGGTGTGGGTTCCTTATATCCGCTGTTGCGTAAGAGTGTTTTTCTCAACGCAGAAGACCTGGGGCATCCTCAATACCAGCACCTGATACAAAGGGTAGAAGCTATTGCAGAGGGTTTCCCGAATATTATTAAGGTAGCAGGACATGAACATGGTTTGCAGCTGATCGATGATAAAAGCCTGCAGGTGGTAAGCGGGGCAGGGGCTAAAAGTACTTACGCTAAAAAAGGAAGACATGCCCTTTTTGCAGATGAAAGACAAGGGTTTGTGGTGATAGATATTTTTGAAGATAAAACATCCGGTATACAATTTTACGTGTATGGCAAGGATGGACTGGTTCATAAGGCATACGATCATGCTACCGGCTATGCTATCGAAGGCGCCGGCATGGGGCCGCAGCATGCAGAACTGCAGGGCGATAGTGTGACTGTGGCGGCAAAGGCAGCGTATAACGAAGTGAGCCGTTTGCATCGCAAAATATTCGGAGAAGGCTATCGCAGGGAGTGGGCAGCCCCCACGCGTTTGCCTGTGCTGCACCTGGGCAGGCTGCAGGGCGGATTAAAACCTTTGCAGCGCGGAGGCGGTATGCAAACCGTTTCCCTTCGTTTGGCCGATAGTAGTGGTAAAGAATGGGTTTTGCGCAGTGTTAATAAACTGCCTGATGCGGTATTGCCGGAGGGCTTACGCAGTACATTTGCCAGCGACCTTGTGGATGATTATGTAAGTGGCCAGCATCCTTATTCTGCCCTGATCATACCGCCGCTTGCTAATGCAATAAAAATACCTCATGCCTCACCGGTAATAGGGGTTGTAGCGCCCGATGCCAACCTGGGAATGTACAACCAGCTCATGGCAGGCAGTGTAGCGTTGCTGGAAGAAAGAGAACCAGGAGGCAAATCGGATAACTCTGAGAAATTTGTGAAGGCGTTGGTAAAAGATAACGACAATACTTTTAAAGCAAAAACCTTCGTAAGGGCCATGCTGCTCGACCTGCTGGTGTCAGACTGGGACCGGCATGAAGACCAGTGGCGCTGGCTAAATACCAGCGATAATAAAGACAAGGATTATGCACCTGTGCCACGAGACCGCGACCAGGTGCTGAAGATCAATACAGGTATTGTACCGAAAATGATCACCCGTAGCTGGCTGATGCCCACGTTCCAGGGTTTTGACAGTATTATTCCATCAGTAAAATACTCTTTATATAAACACCGCTTTGTGCATGCTTTTCCTGCCTTCCAATTCACCAGGGGCGAATGGAAGGAAATGACAGCCGACTTTATACATAAGATTACGGATTCGGTGATTGATGCAGCCATTGACCGTTTACCCGCTTCTGCCAGAACAATACGTGGCGCAGAACTGGCTGCAACAATGAAGAAACGACGCGACCACCTGCCGGCTGCCATGGATCGGTATTATGATTTTTACAACCAGGTGGTTGATCTTAGACTCAGTGATAAGAACGAGCAGGTGTTGATAAAAGACGCGCCGGGAGGTGGTTTGCAGCTTATAGTCAGGAAAATTAATAAGGAAGGTGAAGTGAAAGGCAAACTGGTAGACAGGGTGTATGATGCTGCCACTACCAGGGAGGTAAGGCTGTATACCGGTGCTGGAAATGATACGGTACAGGTTGATTATACAAATTCCCGTATCAGGCTGCGGATGATCGGTGGAAAGGGAGAGAAACATTTTGACGTGAAGCAACCGGGGGCCCGCATCCGGTTTTACAATAACCCGGGCGGAGTTACTTACTCGGGGTATGAAAACCGTATCGTTAAAAAAATAAGTACCGACTCTTTACAAACCGCCTTTGTACCGGTAAACCTGTATTCTAAAACAATGCCCCTTATTACGGGTGGGTTTAACCGCGATGATGGCTTTATATTGGGCGGCGGGTTCAGGCATATTCAGCAAAAAGGATTCCGGAAACAGCCGTATAGCAGTTCGCAGCAGCTATTGCTTTCAGGAGCATTTGCCACCGGAGCTTACCAGATCAAACTTAAAGCTGACTGGATCGACGTGGTGGGTAAGGCAGATATAGAACTGCATGCTTCTACTTACGCTCCGCATAATACGCATAACTTTTTTGGGTTAGGTAATAATACGGTGTATGATAAAACCCATTCTATTAGTTACTACCGCAGCCGGTACACACTGGCCCAGGTAGATCCGCTGCTGCGTTGGCGGCTGGATAAAAATGTAACCCTGCGCCTGGGGCCTTCTTTCCAGTATTTCAGTATGGAAGCCGATGATAATGAAGACCGGTTTATTCTGACACAGCCGCTTCTTAGTTATGATAGCGCCACGCTTACCCGTAACAAAATGTTTGCCGGCGCCCTGTTTGCTTTCGAGAAAGATAGTCGCAATAGTTCATTATTCCCAACAAAGGGGGGGTATTTTTCGTTACAGTTGAAGGGATATACAGGATTAAACCATTATAGCCGGTCGCTGGTACAAGCCCTGCCGGTTATGGCCGTTTATATGCCGCTAAATCGTCAGTCTTCTGTAGTACTGGCCAACCGTACCGGAGGGGGTGTTACTTTCGGTCATGCCGCCTTCTACCAGTCGCTTTTCTTGGGTGGCCATGATAACCTGCGGGGTTTCCGTAATTATCGTTTCGCAGGCGAGCACATGCTGTACAATAACCTGGAGCTAAGGATGCGTTTAGCGCAAATTGGCAGTTATATTCTGCCAGGTCAGTTAGGCGCTACTTTTTTCTATGATGCCGGTAAAGTATGGGTAAAAGGTACGGCCAGCGGCGAAATACACCAGGGTGTAGGTGGTGGTATTTATTTTGCGCCTGCAAATATTGCAGTATTTCAATTATTGGCAGGATATTCTAAGGAAGGGTGGAACCCTCATTTTACGATGGGGTTCAGGTTTTAACTAAAACAACTCATGGATACATTTTTTCATAAATATTTGGATATAACTCAAATTAATGCGAGCTTTTCCTTTGAGCCGTATTACCGCTTTTTACAAAAAAGGATAGAAGGTACGGATGATGTGAAAAGAAAGATGTTTCAATACTTCGCATCACGTATAGAAGAAGCCGGGGTACAGGAACGCGACATTTCCACAGATGAATTGCCGGACTACAAAGAACTGCTGGACATTTTATATGTAAGCCTAACCAATATAACCATTGACGGGGATAAGGATATTTGGGGTATTACTGCTCCTTTTACATCAACATTCGCTTACGGTACTCCTTCTTTGTATCGCTCGTTTATCGATAAAGATACCGGTTGGCTAAAACCGGAGTTTGTATCAAATTTCAAGGAGATAGGCCTGGCAGCTCTTAAAAATATTTATCATACCATATTAGACCAGCTCTATGGTATTGCCCACCCCTCAAAAGATGAGTTTATTTACCGGTACATAGATAATGCAACCGGGTTGTACCGTTTTTTTAAGATCAATTTTGGACACGACTTTATAGATATTCAATATAATAGCGAATTACCGGAGCTGAGCGAACGCATGATCACAAGCATCACACAGGATGACGTTTTTGTGCGGTACATGCTGAGGAAGTTGCCGCTTACCGGCTTCAGGTTCCGCGGCTTTGGCGTAGTAACCATTGCCGATGTTACGCAGCAGCAAAGCATGGTGCATATCAAGGAACAGCTGTGGAAGCTAAAAGATGATGTTTCCTGTATGGAAACAGCCTACGAGGATCTTCGCCTGTCGGTGAAGTCTTTGCTGGGATCTGATAAGATTGAAATTGGCGCAATGCCGTTTATCATTATGAACGGCCGCATGGTACGAAAAGCAGGAGAGGGACTGGTAGGCGGCTCTGTATTGACCGAGCAGGAGGTGCAAACTTTTTTCAAAGCATTTGAAGCGGGAGCCAAACCGGTGGTGGTGGATGATATCGCAGAAGAGGGATCGAGGTTCCCTTTGGTGGAAAAAATTCTCAAAGGTACTCCTTATCGTACCTACGCTGCAATGCCTATCTTCTACCAGCAGAAAGTATATGGCGTGGTGGAGCTGTTTGCTACAGAACCGGGTTTGATAACGGCAGAACGTATTAAACTGCTGGAACGCCTGTATATAGAGCTGGCGCAATTGATGAAAGTAGGGCATGAAATGTTTGAGAATGATATCCGCGCCGTTATATCTGACCGGTTTACCGTGATCCAGCCTTCTGTTGCCTGGAAGTTTGACGAAGTAGCCCTGGCTTATTTGCAACAGCAGCGGCTGCATGGCAAAGTGATTCAGAAAGTGCCTATTGTTTTTGAATCGGTATTCCCTTTTTATGGCGCAGTAGATATCCGTAATTCGTCTCTTATACGAAATAATGCCATCAGGGCCGATTGGCAGCTGCAGCTTCAATGGTTGCGTAAAACGGCAAATGAGCTGGCGCCTTTTGATCTCCCTTATGTGCAGCAATTAATGCAGCAACAAATCGAATTTTTAAAAGATAATAATGTAGATCAGCCTATCAGTAGCGAAACTATATCCACATCCAATGCATTGGATAAGGTACTGCGAAAGTTGCTGGGTACTTTGAGGCAGGAACAGCCCGAAACGGCCGCCATCTGTAGTGCCTACCTCGACGCAATTGATCTGGCAAATGGCTCCTGCAGTATTAACCGCCGGAACCTGGATATGTCGATGCAACAAACCATTGCCAGCGTAGATATGCTGCTCGACGAAATGAACAGCCGGATGCAGGAGGTATATCCTGCTTACTATAATAAATTCCGCACCGATGGTATCGAATATGATCTTTATGTAGGCCAGTCTATCAGCCCGCAACAGCCTTTTAGCAACGAGCAGCTGCATGAGCTGCATATAATACAACTGGAGTATATGCGCAAGGTAGCGCTGGCAAATGCCGAACAGCAGCATGCGCTGTTGGTACCGTTGCAATCTACCCAGCTTATTTTTGTGAACAGCGATGTTATAGATATCACTTTCAGGGAAGATGAAAAACGCTTTGATGTGGAAGGCGCTTACAATATCCGTTACCAGATGATCAAAAAGCGCATGGACAAGGTGCACCTGCGGGATTCGGAGGAACGCCTGACACAACCCGGAAAAATTGCCATTGTATATATTAATGAGGCTGATGTGGAAGATTATAAGACCTTACTGGAACAACAGGTGAAAAAGGGCCTGTTTGTAAACCTCGAACACCTGCAGCTGGAAGACCTGCAGGGAATCAGTGGCCTGAAGGCATTGCGCGTAACGGTGAAAGATGTTTAATACCTGGGGATTTTTCTGGGTTTCTTCTGGCTGGCCTTCCAAACGGCTTTGGTAACAAAATGTCCCATCAGTGAACCCAGCACTACATCGCTGGCCCAATGCCGGTTATGATAGATGCGGGAAACCGCCGTAGCTGTAGCAATGGTATAGGCCAGCGGGCCCACCCATTTCTGGTCCTTAAATTCCAGCGCCAGCATGGTAGCGGCCGTAAAAATCGTATTGCTGTGCCCACTGGGCGAAGAAGTGTAACGTTGCTTTGCAAAAGGAGCTGCATAATCCCAGGAAGAAATGGCAGCATCCGGCCTATTACGCCGGATGAGTTTCTTAGAAGCAGTGTATATAACTGTTGAAATAGCAAGGGCCTTTGCACCGGTAAGCCCCGCAGATTCAATTTTAGGTTGCCTGGTAATAGCGCCTACAACATACATGGCCGGGAACAGGTATAAGCCATAAGTGTTGCCAAAGGGTTCTACCGTTCTTGCAAAGCTTTCTGCCACATTCGATTTGTTGTGCTGCGCTATATTTCGGATTTCCCAGTCTGCCAGCAGCATAGCGCCTGTTCCGGCCGCCAGCAATGAAAAGCGCGTCCAGTCTTTTTTATCCCAGTGTGCGGGTCTTGAAAGTGTATACCCGAGGGCTGGTATAAAGCTTTTGAAATAGTCTTTGTTTAGCTTATAGTAGGCTAGGGTGTCGGCCTGTTTAACGGCAGCCAGGCTATCAGCGAATACCGTTGTATATGTAGCGCTGCTGTCTGTTTGTGCGGCGGCCAACTGGTTAATAAAAAGATAAACGATTAAAAAATACTGTTTCAAACGAAAACAATCCCTCATGCCTTGTTATTTCAGTTGCAAATATACGGCTTGTTGTGGCGTGTGAACGAATAGCAGGTGTGGATAAGCGGCAGCATAAAGCGTCAATACCTTTAACTTTGAAATTCCTTTAAAACCACTACCACATGATTAGGATCTTGATGATAGCCTGTTTTTTGGGCGGGTTCAGCTTAACCTATGGCCAGACTGATACAGCTATGATTCGTGTTGACTTGCAGAAAGAACTTGGGGACCTTAAGCCGATATGGGCCTGGTTTGGTTACGATGAACCTAATTATACTTATATGAAGGATGGGAAAAAGCTGTTAACCGAAATAGCCGCACTTAGTCCTGTTCCCGTATATGTGCGTACACATTCACTGATGGTAACAGGCGATGGCAAAGCAGCCCTGAAATGGGGCAGTACGAATATGTATACAGAAGATACGTTGGGAAACCCGTTGTACAACTGGACTATTGTGGATAGCATATTCGATACTTATATAAAAAGGGGGATGAAGCCTCTGGCGCAGATCGGTTTTATGCCCGAGGCCTTATCTACACATCCGCAGCCTTACCGCCATTACTGGAAGCCGGGTGATAAATACAGCGATATTGTTACAGGCTGGGCCTATCCTCCGAAAGATTATAATAAGTGGGCAGAACTGGTTTACCAGTGGGTAAAGCATTGTGTAGAGCGATATGGAAAACGGGAGGTAGAAAGCTGGTATTGGGAAGTATGGAATGAAGCAGATGGCTATTACTGGAAGGGTACCCAGGATGAATTTTTTAAATTGTATGACTATTCTGCCGATGCGGTAAAGCGGGCATTACCCACAGCCCGTATCGGCGGGCCCAATACAACAGGCGGCGCAATGAAATGGCTGGATGCTTTTCTGAAACACTGTCTTTACGAAAAAAATCATGCTACGGGTACAACCGGCGCTCCATTAGACGCAATCCTGTTTCATGCCAAAGGATCACCCAGGCTGGTTAACGGGGTAGTTGTAATGAGCATTCGCAACCAATTACGCAATATTGAAGATAACTTCAGGGTAATTGCCCGGTATCCCGAATTAAAAAACCTCCCGGTGATACTCGGTGAAAGCGATCCCGAAGGCTGTGCCGCCTGCGGAATGGCCACCGACCCGCAGAATGCTTATCGCAATGGCACCATGTATTCCAGTTATACAGCGGCATCATTTGCCAGGAAATATGAACTCGCTCAACGATACAATATCAACCTGGTGGGAGCGGTTACCTGGGCCTTCGAGTTTGAAGATCAGCCCTGGTTTTATGGTTTTCGCGACCTGGCTACCAACGGTGTAAATAAACCTGTGCTTAATGTGTTCAGGATGTTGGGCATGATGAAAGGTAAGCAGGTTGCGGCAGAAAGTAACCAACGTTATACTTTACAGGAGGTGCTCGATTCGAGCATTCGCCGTACAGCTACCGATATAGGGGCGCTTGCTTCTAAAGATCAGAACTCGGCAGCGGTAATGATCTGGAATTATCATGATGCCGACGAAAGGGCCATCACGGCGCCTGTACGCCTTTCTATACGCGGCCTGCCTGTAAAGAAAGTAAAGCTGATCCATTATCGTATAGACGACGCCTATAGCAATTCATATGAGCAATGGAAGAAAATGGGCTCGCCGCAACAACCTACAGCAGCCCAGGTAAAAGAGTTAGAGCGGGCAGGGCGGCTGCAATTTATGGAATCAAAAACTATCCATGTGCCCGCAGACGAAAGCATCGACAACCGGTTTTTTTTACCACGCCAGGGAGTTTCATTGATCAAGCTGGAATGGGAATAAAGCCGCTTCTATTTCAACAGAATTAACTGTTTTGAAGCCGGATCCTTCAAACAGGAGTTAAACAACAACCGCTTCTGCAGGCCTCCGCTTATTTAAAGTTACAAATAAAAATGCCTGGTAAGAACAGGCAGGCTGCTCAAACCAGGCTAGGGCTAGGAGGGCCGCACAAAGAAATTATAACAGTATGGAAGAAAAAACGGGTTTTTTCCCGTTTTTTGACCGTAAAAGCATCGTAAGCGGCAGTTTCAGTAATCCGGATCCGGCAAAAAGCTGCTTACAACCATTGTGTATTGGGTACCTGTTAGGCATGACATTTGTCGTACACCATCAAATAAAAACCGCTTGGAAAGCGAAAGCCCTAAATTACCCTTGATATGCCGGAAAAACTTACCGTACTTGGCCCGAATTTGCATTACGAAACACAAGACGTGGAAATATTGCCGCATGCTACCTATATCATCCACATTCCGTCAAGGAAAGTGGTCTATAATAATTTTGACATACGTATTTTACTTGGGTTTAGCGAGCAGGAGCTGTCTTCTATGTCTGCTGCGCATAATTTTTCCTTGTACCATCCCGAAGATTATATCCGGATCCGCAGCTTTTATAAATGGTATGAAGAAGGCTCGGACAGCCCGGAACATGCCGCTTATTACCGCTATCGCGACCGGTCAGGAAACTGGGTATTTCTTCACGCGCGCGGCCAGGTTTTAAAAAGAGACGAAAGGGGGAGCGTGAGCGAAGTGCTGGTATCCGTGGGTAAGACGGGTAGGGATCCGGCGAATATTGCAACTGATGCTAATAGCGAAAACGAGCATCAAACTATTGATAAATATCGCACTTTATTTCATAATATGGATGAAGGGTATTGTATCATCCAGATGTTATACAATGAACGCGGTATTGCTCATAACTGGCGTTTTATAGAAGTAAACCCGGCATTTGAACGACACAATGGCCTTGTAAACGCCACCGGTAAAACAATCCGGGAGCTGGTACCCGATATAGAACAGGTTTGGTTTGATATTTATGGAAAAGTGGCTGCAACAGGCGAAAGCATACGCTTTGAACAACGGTCGGATGCATTTCAACGGGTTTTTAGCCTGTATGCATTCAGGGTAGGAGAAGCTGTAGAGCGGAAGGTAGCGGTTTTGTTTACCGATATCACAGCTCAGAAGATATCAGGAGAGGCTTTGAGGAAAAGCGAAGAACATAACCGGGCGATAGTAAGCCAGACCAGTGTTGGCATTTTTGGCGCCGATCTGGATGGACGTATCACTTTCTTAAACGAAAAAGCTTCACAGTTGTTCGGGTTGCAAAAAAATGAAGGCATTGGTGTAAACGTGCTGGATCTGACGGTTCCTGAGTTCAGGGAGCGGACCATACAAAAATTCGGGCAGCTGGTATCGCTCGGCCGGTCTTTTGAATCAGAAAAGCGCATGTTCAGGAAAGACGGCTCGGTGTTTTGGGCCAATGTAAGCGTAGCAGGCATTTCTGACGACCGGGGAAAAATAAAATCTGTAGTGGCCGTTGTGATTGACATCACCCAGCGAAAAGAAGCGGAAACTGCTTTACGTGCCAGCGAACAGCAATTAAAAGAGCTACTGCGTTTGAAAGATGACTTTATCGGGATAGCCAGTCATGAGTTGAAAACACCGGTTACGAGTATGAAAGCCTATGCCGAGATCGTAAAAGAAAGTATGGAGCAACTGGGCGACAAGCAAAACAGCTACCTGCTCTCGCGCCTGAATCAACAAATAGACCGGCTAACGACGCTGATCAGGCATTTGCTGGACACGAGCCGTATATCGGAAGGTCAGTTACAGCTGGTTTTTGAAAATGTTGATCTGAACAGTTTACTGCTGGACCGGGTAGACGAGATAAAACGAACTACCAACCACCAGTTTATTTGTCACTTAGGAAAGCTTCCCGCTGTGCAGGGCGACCGCGAGCGTTTGTCCCAGGTAATGACCAACCTTATATCTAACGCTGTAAAGTATGCACCGGCCAGTACAACTATAACGGTTTTTACTGAGCTACAGGAAGCTACAGTAAAAGTCACCGTACAGGATGAAGGCCCGGGTATTGCTGTAGCAGACCAGCAAAAGATCTTCGAAAAATTTTTCCGGAGTGCCGGTAAAACCGAGAATGCCTTTCAGGGTATGGGATTGGGACTATATATAACCGCCCAGATTATACAAAAGCATGGCGGAGCATTAACGGTGCAGAGTGAACCCGGAAATGGCGCTTCATTTTCATTCACGCTCCCCCTGAAAAGTGCTATCGGCGCTGCAGAAGCATAAAGATTACCCGCCCGTTCGCCGTTAAAAGAGCTGAAAGAAATGTTAAAAGCAAGTGGTCATAGTGTTATGGTACGGTACTTGGCTTATGCATATAGAACAGCCGTAACAACGGATTTTTTATAACCTATAAATTTTAACTATGAGCAAATTTACAGACCAGGTAAAGGGCAATTGGAACGTGGTAAAAGGAAACTTAAAGCAGAAATGGGCAGATCTGACAGATGATGATCTGTTATACGAGGAAGGGAAAGAGGATGAGGTGATCGGGCGCATTCAAAAGCGTACCGGCGAAACCAAAGAAGATATCAACCGGTTTATTGATGATCTGAAATTTGATTAGTATTATTTGTCACTTGCTTTCAGTGCCCCTTGATAAAGGGGCATTTTTTCGTTTGAACATTAGTGGAATGAAGTTTAGAAAAATTATTATAATTGTATAACGCTTGGTTCGATCCTATGGCCGGTTACCTAAAGGTAATTAGTTACCGATAGCCGGTGCAGGGCTAAGTGGAAAGAAGTGTTTCCATATTATGGTCCCCGGGCGGTGAAACAAAATTGTTTACGGCGTGCGAATGCTTTTGATGTTAAAACAGCGACAGCTAAAGAGAATAAATAAATGATCGCTCATAAAAGAAGAGATGGTTTTTTAGGGCAACGGATGATTATGCTGCCACCGCAGTTACTAAAAAGTGCTATCAAACAAAACCCGCTTTTATCCCAGCTTTATATCAGCCAGATAGGATACTTCCCCAAGGCTTCTTTTCATTACAGGGAAAGGCGCAATGGCTGTTCTGATAATATTTTAATTTATTGCCAGCAAGGCAAAGGATGGTATGTTTTGGGAAAGGACTTTTATGAAGTTAAGGCTAATGAATACGTGATTTTACCCGCGGGGTCGCGCTACATGCGATACGGAGCGGATGAACAGGATCCCTGGACGATACTCTGGGTGCATTTCAGCGGGTCTATGATAAAGGAATTAAACCAGCTTTTTGCGATCTCAAATTCCAGGGGTGCCAGGCCCATATCTTTTAATGAAAAAATAATTGAAACATGGGAAACCATGTACAGGAGCCTGGAAATGGGATACACAGTTCCTAATATATGTAATGCTAATTTTTTGCTGTACCCGTTCATTGCGAGCTTTCTTTTTTCCGAGCTTCATTTTTCCGGAACTCCCGACCTCTTGTCGACAAAGGATGTGTTGGTTGCCGAAACAATTGCCGATATGAAATTGAACCTTAACCAAACCCTCACTGTTTCTGAAATGGCAGCCAGGCAATCTATATCTGCTTCTTATCTTACGCAAATTTTTAAATCGGTCACGGGCCGATCTCCGATGGATTATTTTATCCAGTTAAAAATGCAGGTTGCCTGTAAGCTTCTTCATAACAGCAATATGAAAATCAAAAACGTGGCCCTGGAAATAGGCTATCAGGACCCTTACTACTTTTCCAGGATTTTTAAAAAATATATGACAATGTCGCCAGAACTGTACCGGGAGGTTGGCTGGAAAGAAATGGGGCTGAAAGAGTAGCCGCCCTGTAAGCCAAACCGGAATTTTCGCTTCAAAAATTGCCTGTTTGTAAACGGTAAGGCAGCAGTTTTTTATACTTGAATTGTCCATTAAACCGTTTACGCACATTGAGATGCAGGCAAAACTGTGTTTATCAACCACCGGATTCTCCTTCATTTATAATTGTCAGTTTGTCAAAAAAAGTAGAATAGTGTAGGTAAATAGTAGTAAAGTCCATTTAGATACCGACTTTGCCAAAAAATGACAGGATTTTTGCCTGCTGACAGCTCAAATTAGGGCATAACATGGTCTCTTTATCAAGTATCTGATTGTCCATCTAAAATGATGGTTGTACTATTTCCTTTCAGGGGCCGATCAAATTACTTTGTATCCGCTTAAACTTAACACTAACTTCTAACGATTACTCAATGATTGCTTTAAACAATGTCTTCAGTATATTGAAGATGGCTATGGTATTGGCTTTTTCTATCGGAGTGTTGCCTGCACTCTGCCAGAAAAAGGTAACCGTTGTGGGTACAGTAACCGATTCATCCGGTGTTCCCCTGGCAAATGTGAGCATAGCCGTCCAGGGTACCGGCTCGGGCTCTCAAACCGACAACAATGGCCGGTTCGTTATAGATGCTCCGACCGGCAGCACGCTTATTTTTTCTGCGGTATCTTATATTGACTATCAGTATAAGATAGGTACAGAGGGAACTGCCAATGTTAATATAACTTTGCTTCCCAAAGTGATATCTGCAGACGATGAGGTTATTGTAACTGCTTATGGAAAAAAAGTAAGGCGGGAGTCGGTCACCGGGTCCGTATCTACTATTAAGCCAGATCAGTTACGAACACCAGCATCCAACCTCACCGCAGCGCTGGCAGGCCAGGTGGCCGGTGTTATCGGCTTCCAAAGTAGCGGCCAGCCGGGTTTTGATAACGCAGATTTCTTTGTGAGGGGTGTGACCTCTTTTGGGTTTAGACAAAACCCTCTTATTTTGATAGATAATATCGAACTGACTACGGATGATCTTGCCCGGTTGCAGGTAGATGATATAGCCGAATTCTCCATATTAAAAGACGCGAGTGCTACCGCACTTTATGGCTCGCGCGGTGCCAACGGGGTGATTCTTGTTACTACCAAACGGGGAAAGGTGGGTAAGCCCAGCTACAGCGTGCGTTATGATAATTCTCTGTCTACGCCTACCCAGAACCTCGAATTGGCGGACCCGATTACTTATATGAAGCTGTATAATGAAGCACAGCTCACCCGAAACCCCAACCAGGTGCCCCAGTTTAGCGCAGACAAGATTTATTTTACGCAACGTACGCTGGAAGGAGCCCCGGATGGTAATCCTTATGTTTATCCTGCGGTAGATTGGGTTGATCTGATGTTCAGGAAGTTTTCCCGGACCCAAAAGGTGAACGCCAGCGTGGCGGGCGGAAGTGAGGCAACTCAATATACCGTATCCGGTTCTTATAGCCAGGACAATGGCCTTCTGCGCGAGAGCGATCAGAATATTTTTAAGGGAGGGATCAAGTTCAAAAATTACCAGTTAAGGTCGAACGTAGATATCAGCCTTACGAAGACCACCAAATTGAGTGTCGATCTCTGGGGGACGTTTAATGATTACCAGGGGCCTATTACCGATGATGCCAATGGTTTTGCAACTGATTTGTACTTTATGGCCACACACAGCAGTCCCGTGCTTTTCCCGGCTTATTACGCGCCCGATAAGGCTAATGAACAAACAAAACATATTTTATTTGGCAACTTTAACGGGGCGTCGCCTAACAGAGAGGGAACTATCTTCTTGCCTGCACAGGGTGTAGGATATCCCAATCCCTATGCCCAGATGATGCGCGGCTACCGCACCATGAATAGCTCCCGCCTGAGTGCCACCTTAAGGTTGAATCAGAACCTGGATATGATCGTCAGGGGCCTGAACTTCAGTGGTTTTTTCTCCACCAACCGTTTTGCGCAGGTTTCCTATACCATGACCTATAATCCCTTTTATTATACAGTAGGATCTTATGACCGGGCTGCTAATGAATATACCCTTTTTCAGTTGAACAAAGTATCGGGGCTGCCCTTTACCGGCGGACGGGCTTCGGGCTCCAATGGTGTTCCTACCGAATACCTGGCCATATCAGCGGGCGACCGGGCATCCAGTTCCTTTATACAAATGCAGGGAATACTGAACTACGACCGGAGTTTCGGCGATCATAATGTAAACGGATCTTTGGTGGTAAACCGGCAACAAAATCTCAACCCTGCAAACGTTACTGATTTTTCGAGAGTGTTACCCAGCAGGAACCTTACTTATGCCGGCAGCGCCCGTTACGGATATCGTAATAAGTACAACCTGCAGTTCGATTTTGGTTATAATGGTTCAGAAAGATTTGACCCTTCGCACCGGTTTGGTTTCTTTCCAAGTGTTTCGGCTGGATGGGTGATCAGCAAGGAACAATTCTGGGAGCAAAGTTCGATCAGTTCTGTTATCACTATGCTGAAATTACGGGGCAGTTATGGAATGTCGGGTAACGATGATATCAGCTCACAAAGGTTTTTTTATATTTCTAACGTAAACCTGGAAAACGGTGGCGCAGGCGCTTCCTTTGGTACTAATAACGGGTACAGCAGGCCCGGAGTTACGATCAACAATTATCCCAACCCGGAAATATCATGGGAGATCAGCAAAATTCAAAACTATGCCATTGAATTTACTTTGTTCAAGTCACTTGATTTTATAGGAGAGTACTGGACCAGGAAAACTACTGATATCCTGCAAACCCGGCAAATACCCAATAGTTTTGGATTGGAAACAACGCTTAGTGGTAACCTTGGCAAGGCAACTTCAAAGGGAGTAGATCTTACACTAAATTATAAAAAGTCATTTTCTAAGGATCTGAATATGGTGATTATGACCAATGGTACTTATGCCGCAGGCAGATACGATTATTTTGAAGAGCCAGACTACGGAGCCGAATATTGGAGAAGACGAACTGGTCAGAACCTGGGTCAGCGCTGGGGTTATATTGCCGAGCGTCTGTTTGTAGATGACAAAGAAGCCGCAGCCTCTCCCAAACAATTATTTGGATCTTCTGGTATAGGCGCCCGGGGTGGAGATATCAAATACAGGGATGTAAACCAGGACGGCATCATCAATAGTGCCGATATGGTACCGATTGGTTTGCCCAACAGTCCTCAGATCAACTATGGTTTTGGCGTTACCGTTAATTATAAAAGTTTTGATCTGGGCCTCAGGTTTACAGGACAGGCACGGGCTACTCTTTATATGTACCCCGACCAGATCAGTCCTTTTATCAGGGATTTTACGGTGCAGGGTGGAAGCAACCTGGTAGGTGCGCCCGCGCAGATCTTAAAGGCATTTGCAGACGACCATTGGTCAGAAGACAATCAAAATATGTATGCACTATATCCCCGGCTGGGCACGCTTCCGTCGGAAATTGCCAACAATACGCAAAGCAGCACCTGGTGGTTGCGGAGCGGCAGCCTGTTGCGGTTAAAGTTTGCCGAACTGGGGTATAGCCTTCCCCAAAGATGGTTAAAGAGGGCAAGCTTCAGAGGTGCGCGCATTTATTTTAGCGGTACCAACCTGATACGGTTTAGCAGTTTTAAACTATGGGAACCCGAGCTATCCATCAACACCAGCGGTAACAGGCCTTACAGCGCCTTTAACTATCCACTTTTAAGAGCATACAATTTAGGTATCAATATCCAACTATAAAACCCGGAGAGCAGCATATATGAAAAAGAATCATTTACTCTTTATTTTAGCCATTACGCTATTTACTTTTACGATAGCAGGATGCAAAAAATTCTTAGATGTAGTACCTCCCAATATCGGAACACTGGATTATGCTTTCCGCAACCGGGACGAGGCTGAAAAATACCTTTTTACCTGCTACAGCACGCTGCAGCAGGGCTCAGGAATGCTCAGTGATCCATGGTTTGCCTCGGGTGGAGACCTGGTATTGCCACAGGAATACCTCGGGTCTATTGGCTACTCGGCTCCCGGTCTTCAGTTAGTAAAAGGAAATGTACAAAATAAAGACAACCCGGTGCTTAACTACTGGGATGGTGGCAACAGCGCTACGGCGAGTTATTTTGACGCTATTCGCCGGTGTAATACTTTTTTGGAAAATATAGACAAACCGTTTGATCTTTCTGTTTCTGAAAAAGAGCGTTGGGTGGCCGAGGTGAAATTCTTAAAAGCCTATTATCATTTCTTCCTGGCAAAATTATATGGTCCCATTCCTATTTTGCGAAGCAACCTGCCGGTAACGGCGCCAACGGAGGCAACGCGTTCGAGAAGAGAGCCGGTAGATTCCGTACTCATTTACGTAACGCAGCTCCTGGATGAAGCCACTCTCAATTTACCCGTACAAATCAGCAACCTCGATCTCGAACTAGGGCGCATCACCCAGGTAATTGCCAAGTCGGTAAAAGCGCAGGTATTGGTAGCAAGGGCCAGCCCATTGTTTAACGGCAACCCGGATTATGCTAATTTTAAAAATAAAGACGGATCTCCGCTTTTTTCCGCAACTGTAAATAATAACTTGTGGGCCGAGGCTGCGCAAGCCTGCAAGGAAGCTATTGACCTGGCAGAGTCTACAGGACTGGGTTTGTATACTTTCATTATTCCGAGTAATGTACCGCTTTCGCTGACCGATTCCCTGAAAAAGGAGATGAGCTTCAGGGGTGCTGTTACCGAAGAGTGGGATAAGAACAAAGAGCTGGTATGGGCCCTCAACGGTACCTTTCCTCACCAGGAACGGATGCATGCTAAGTTAGTAACCAATTCGGTTAACAACAGGGGCATGAATACCATTGTAAGTCCTTTTAGTGTTACCGACCTCTTTTACACGAATAATGGTGTACCTATTACAGAAGACCGTACCTGGGATTATGCCAACCGGTTTGATCTGCAAAACGGCGATGCAGCGCATCAATACTATTTGCAGCAAAACTACCAAACGGTCAAAAATAATTTTAAAAGAGAAGTGAGGTATTATGCCAGCTTTGGATTTGACGGAGGCAAATGGGCGGGTAATGCTATTTTAAGCAATAACAGCAGCTCCATTCTGAGTGTGCAGGGAAAAGGAATCGGCAGCATATCGGGTGCAGGGAGTAAGGAGGCCGGAAATGTTTTTGGTATCTGGCCCAAGAAATTGTGTCATTGGCGTACCGTTTTTCCCGCTGTAGGTACTGGTATTACCATTTTTAATTATCACCTGCCGCTCATACGGATGGCTGATCTCTATCTTTTATACGCCGAGTGTTTGAATGAAGCAAGCGGCCCTTCGGAAGACGTGTACCGCTATATTGACCTGGTGCGTGCACGTACCGGCTTAAAAGGCGTAGTGGAATCCTGGGCTACTTTTTCAAATAACCCAGGTAAGCCCCTGAACAAAGATGGACTACGACAGATTATACACCGGGAGCGCCGTATTGAACTGTGCATGGAAGGCCAGGCCGGGTGGGATTTAAGGAGATGGAAAGAGTATGTTGAAGCCGCAGCTGTGCCTATACAGGGCTGGAGCGTAGATCAGTCAGCTGCAAACCTTTACTACCAACTGATCACTTTCTATGTGCCGTCTATTTCTATAAAGGATTACCTGTGGCCTGTTTCAATGCAGGAGATGCTGGTGAACCAGAATCTTGTTCAAACTCCATACTGGTAGCCGGGAGCCTTAAGCCGCCGCGCTATCGATGACCACCAGATTTTTTTGAACACACTATTCAATACAAAATAACAATGATACACATAAAAAATATCCATACCTGCTTTCTTGTTTTGGCCGTCGGTGTATTGATGCTGCTTGTTTCCTGCAGTAACAAAAACGGGTTTATAGAGCCGGTTTCTACAGACATGACCAAGCCCTCACCCATTACCAATTACAGGGTGTCGAATTTTAACGGCGGCGCATATATTATTTATGATCTGCCTAAATCAAATAATATACTCTACGTAAAAGCCAGGTATTATTTAGGTGATGGCACAGACCGGCCCGCAGAAACCCGTTCCAGTTATTTTTCCGATACCACAATGGTGGAAGGATTTGCAGATGCAAAGGAATATGAGGTAAAATTAACTGTGGTCAGCAGGGCCAATGTAGAGTCGGATCCTGTTGTTGTAAAAGTAAACCCGCTGACGCCTGTTTACCGGTTAATAGCTGCCAATATGACTATGGCACCCGATTTTGCAGGCGTGCGTATAGAGGCAAATAATGAATACAAAAAAAGCGTGGGCATCGTTTTTCTCGATGATGCACTGGGAGGAGGGTATAGCATACGGCAGCAAACGGTTACCGACTTCCCGGTTATTTCTTTTGCTGTCAGAGGCTATGATACAATGCCCAAAGTATATGCGGCGTATGTTACGGATAAATGGGGCAACCGTTCGGATACTATTCGTGCAACTGTTAAACCATTGTTTGAAAAACAATTGAAAAAAGGAGGATTTAAAGCTTACCAGCCGGGCGATGATATAATGCTCCATAGTTCCTATCCAATATCTAACTTATTTGATACATTATCCAACGGTGGTCCCAATACCGGTTCGTTCTGGCACACTGATAATAAGACGGGTTTGATGCCCGTATGGTGCACCTTCACAACAGGTACTTATGCTAAACTAAGCCGGTTTAGATTAATACCGAGAAATTTTGACATCTTTACCCATAATAACCCCAAGCTGTTTTCTTTATGGGGCACCGATTCAGATAGGCCGGGACCTTTTACGCCGCCGCTGTTTGCCGAAGAAGGTACGAAGATTGGAGAGTGGGAAAACCTGGGCAACTTTTCATTTAATGATCCCTTATCCGGCGCCGCCCGAAATGCATCTACACAGGCTGACAAGGATGAGGCCCTGAAAGGGCAGGAATTTACCGTACGTTTTAATGCTCCCAAAGTAAGGATTATTCGTATGGTAGTATCAGAATCCATGGGCAGAACCATTCAGGGCAATGCTGCCGATCTTACATTCTGGGGAGATGAAAGGTAATACAAGCCACTCCCGGTTGTTACATAAATTGTATGATCCTATAAACTAAATAAAATGAAATTCAGATTCGGATATCTCTTTCTTTGTCTCTTCTTTTTTACGGGTTGTGAAAAGGATCAGTACAAATACAAAAAATTCCTGGACAATAAAGAAATTGTATATGCAGGGCTTGCAGAAAAGCCCCTGGCCAGAAGCGGCAACCTGCGTGTACAGCTCGAGTGGCAAAAAAGTATCGACCCCTCGGTTGTAGCATATATAATTTACTGGAACAATAATAGCGATTCCTCCAGGGTGCCCGCTACGGCAATCGATACAGACGGCTCTTATAAATATATGGTTACGGGACTTCCTGAGTATGTGCAAACCTTTAATATCGTAACAGTCGATGACCGGGGTAACCGGTCTATTGGCCAATCGCTCAATGCCGTTAGGGTATTTGGGCCCTTTTATACTGCTTCATTAACCAATCAGCGCCTGAACACCCGGAGATTTTTTGGAACCGATTCGGTAAGGTTATTTTTCTTAAAAATGGATAGCACCAAAGTATTCTCTAAGATCCGTTACTATAAAAATGACGGTACACCGGATAGCATACTTTTTCCCGGCGATTCGGTAACGGTTAAAAGCTTTCAGCCCGGAACAAAACCTACAGTTCAGTCTTACTTTAAACCACTTAAAACGGCTATTGATACTTTTAAGACCTTGCAGCCTGATAGTTTATTGGCTTTTTAAATAATTATGCCTATTCGCCATATATTATTAACGTTATATTATTCCTGATTAATATTTACAAGATGATGCTAAAAAAAATCCTTTTTTCCTTTTTACTTATTGGTAATATGGCAGCTTACGCCCAAACTAAAAGTATTACGAAAGAAACCGCCGGGCAAAAAGCGGCACGAATGAAATGGTTTACCGACGCACGGTTCGGTATGTTTATTCATTGGGGGCTATATGCGTTGCCGGGCCGGCATGAGTGGGTAAAGCAGCGCGAGCGACTAACTACAGAACAATATGAGAAGTACTTCAATAACTTTGACCCCGATCAGTTTGACCCCCGCAAATGGGCGAAGGAAGCTAAAGCTGCGGGTATGAAATATGCAGTATTGACTACCAAGCATCATGAAGGTTTTTGTTTATTCGATTCGAAATATACCGATTATAAATCCACGAATACAGCCGCCAAAAGAGACCTGGTGAAAGAGTTTGTAGAGGCATTTCGTGCGGAAGGGCTTAAAGTAGGGTTTTATTATTCATTAATAGACTGGCATCATCCCGATTTCACAATCGACAGGCTTCACCCCCAAAGAGAAATGAATAAAAATGAATGGTCGGAAAAAGAAAAACGGGACACTGCCTATTATCAAAATCTGAATAAAGGAAAAGATATGAGCCGTTATCGCAAGTATCTGAAAGACCAGGTTACAGAGCTGTTGACCAATTATGGCAAAATAGATATTTTGTGGATGGACTTTTCTTATCCAGGAGCTCAGGGCAAAGGCAGGAACGATTGGGGCTCAGTTGATCTTCTTAAAACAGTAAAAAAATTACAGCCCAATATTATTATCAACAACCGGCTGGACTTAAATGAGTATACCGATGGTTTTGATTTTGAAACACCCGAACAGGTGAAACCCAATGAGCTGTTGAAGTATAAAGGTAAGTACTGGGAAACCTGTCAAACATTTTCGGGTTCATGGGGCTATTACAGGGATGAACATAGCTGGAAAACCCAGCGCCAGTTGCTGGATCTGCTGATCACTTCTGTTGCAAACGGAGGTAATCTTATATTGAATGTAGGGCCTACCGCCCGTGGCGAATTTGATTATCGCGCCAACAAGGCGCTGGATAGTTTGTCGTACTGGATGCATGCCAACAGCCGGTCTATTTATAATTGTACTTATCCGCCCGAGGAGCTGGCGCTTCCTGCTGCAACAAACACACGCCTTACTTACAACCCAAACACCGGCAAGCTTTATGTACATTTATTCAATTATCCTACAGACGGTAAATTGGTTTTGCCCGGCTACAAAGGAAAGGTAAAATATGCGCAGCTGCTCAATGATGCCTCTGAGGTGCAATTTACAACTGCAGGATCTGATATTGAGCTTAAACTGCCTGGGGAAAAACCGCCATACGAGGTCCCGGTTATTGAACTAATTACAAAATAAGGATACTTTTTCGCAGAGCTAATAATGGAAAAAATGATCCTGGCCTTTGAATACTAAATGTAGAACACCAGATTTTTATTTATGAAATGAATAAACAGATGAAAAAGCGGATTACTATCTGGCCGAAAGCTGCAGCAGTTATTTTTTATAATATGCTGGCCTTTCAATTGTGTGCTCAAACTGTAAAAGACCCGGCGCCGGTACTACCTGTACCCACAGAGGCCCAATTGAAATGGCATGAAATGGAAATGAATGCATTTATTCATTTTACCATCAATACATTTACTGATAAGGAATGGGGTTATGGTGATGAAACCCCTTCTTTGTTCAACCCCTCGGGTGTAGACGCGCAACAATGGGTAACAGAATTGAAAAAGGCCGGATTCAAAGGATTAATTCTTACGGCTAAACACCACGATGGGTTTGCATTATGGCCCAGCAGCTATACCAGTCATTCCATAAAAAATAGTCCTTACAAAAATGGAAAGGGTGATATCGTAAAAGAAGCGAGCGAAGCTGCCAAAAAAGGTGGGTTGAAATTCGGCCTGTACCTGTCTCCATGGGATAGGAATCATGCTGATTATGGAACTTCCTCTTATATTACCTACTACCGAAAGCAGCTAAGTGAGCTGGTTAAGAACTATGGTCCGCTGTTTGAAATTTGGTTTGATGGCGCCAATGGTGGAGATGGATTTTATGGCGGCAAAAAAGAAGTGCGGAAAATAAATGCAGCTACCTATTATAACTGGCCTCAAACAATAAAAATGGTAGATAGTATCCAGCCCAAACCGGAGATTCTTTTTTTTAGCGATGCAGGTCCTGATATAAGGTGGGTAGGCAATGAAGAAGGTCATGTGGGAAAAACTAACTGGAATAATATTACACCGGATACATTGTATGCAGGCAAAAGCGGGATCAATAGCCTGCTGAATACCGGCTCCGAAAACGGTACCCGGTGGATACCTGCCGAAACGGATGTTTCTATAAGGCCAGGCTGGTTTTATCATGCCCCTGAAGACGCAAAAGTTAAAACACCGGAAAAACTGTTCGAGATCTATCTGTCATCTGTTGGCAGAGGTTCTACCTTATTATTGAACATACCTCCCGACAGGAGCGGCAGGTTCCATGAAAACGATGTGGCTTCTTTAAGAGGATTTAAAGAGTTGTTGAATGAGCGATTAGGTAAAAACCTTGCGAAGAAAAGTGAAGTAGCGGCCAGCAATACGCGTGGCAGGAATCTTCGTTTTGCCGCATCTGCAATTACCGACGGAAATAATGATACATATTGGGCTACCGACGACGGCGTCACCAACGCCAGTTTCGAAATAGCCTTGAATCAACAAAAATTAGTGCAGTATATATTATTGCAGGAATATATCCCTTTAGGACAGCGGGTAAAAAGTTTTACCATTGAAGCCTGGCAAGGAGGTGATTGGAAGTTATTAGCCGAAGAAACCACCATTGGGTATAAACGTATTGTAAAAGTATCGCCGACAGCTACCAGCAAAATAAGGATCAACATAACGGCTTCCAAGGCCTGCCCATTGATTTCCAATGCAGAGATTTTTTGATCTTAATAATAACTATTATTAAACCAGGCAATAAGTAGTTGCCGCGGTAACAGGATGCGAAACTCTTTACTTTAATGCCAACACTTCTGTCAGGAAAGGTACCTGCGCAGGATTGATCTTTTGTATGGCTGCTGCTGCAGTAAACCACTCCCACCGGTCTACCTCGGGAACCTGTATCTGTTTGCCCGAACGCGGAGGCCATTCCAGTTCAATTAAGTTACTGTTGCAATGGTCAGTGGTTATATCTCCTTCTATCGCCCAGGCCTTTACCCACTTGCCGCTTTTCTGGCGGATAGGAGTAAGAGGTACAAAATTTCCGTCGATCTCTTTACCCGTTTCTTCTTTAAATTCTAGGCGGGCACGTTCTAACGGATCTTCGTCTTTTTCCATTTCTCCTTTGGGTATAGACCAGGCGCCGGTGTCCTTGTTTTTCCAGAAGGGTCCACCGGGATGCACAAGAAAAAAATAAATGCTGCCCTGCTGCTTTTTATACAATAGTATACCGGCGCTTGTTTTCATACATTCTGTTTTTAACCTTGCTTGTTAGTTGAGACAAATTTTGATCCATACTTATAATTGATTTCATAAACCCTGAGGCGTTCAGGCCACAGGCAACGAAAATATGGCTTGTTTGATCAACTCCGGGATTTATGAGTCAAAACGCATCCGTTGTATTCTTACCGCATTTAAAATGGCGAGCAGGGCTACGCCTACATCGGCAAACACCGCTTCCCACATAGTGGCCAGTCCGCCGGCGCCCAAAATGAGTACAATGCCTTTAACCACGAAGGCCAGTGTAATATTCTGCCAAACGATCTTTCTGGTTTGCTTTCCGATGTTGATCGCGATGGGTATTTTACCTGGTCGGTCATCCTGTATTACCACATCTGCTGTTTCAATAGTGGCATCGCTGCCTAGCCCGCCCATAGCAATGCCTGCATCACTTAAAGCCACTACCGGGGCATCGTTTACCCCGTCTCCTGCAAAAGCCACTGCTTCTTTTCCTGCCTTGATCTCCTTCACCTTATTTACCTTGTCTTCAGGCAACAGGTCGCCAAAGGCATTGTCGATACCCAATTGCCCGGCTACATGTTTAACCACAGAATTTTTGTCGCCACTCAACATAGTAACTTTTACCTTTAATTGACGCAGCTTTTCAATCGTTTGTTTTGCATCGCTCTTAATGCTGTCTGCAATGGTAATATACCCGGCAAATTCTCCTCCATAGGCAATAGCAATAACTGTATATACGATGTTTGCAGGATCAATATCATATGTAATATTAAACTTCTTCATCAGTTTAAAGTTTCCTGCTAATAATTCTTTGCCGTTGACTGAAGCTTTAAGGCCATACCCCGCAATTTCTTCGGCATTTTCCGGTTTTATGGAATGATCTACTTCTCCGGCATACTCATGTATAGCAGTGGCTACCGGGTGGGAGCTGATACTCTCCAGCGCATTTACCAGCTTTATGATCTCTTTTTTATTGAATTCAGGTTGAATGACCACTTCCTGCACTTTGAAAACGCCCTCGGTTAAGGTGCCGGTTTTGTCCATTACTACGTGTTGAATATTGGCCATAATATCCAGGAAATTACTGCCCTTAAATAAAATGCCGTTGCGGCTGGCGGCGCCAATGCCCCCGAAATAACCCAGAGGGATAGAGATTACCAGCGCACAAGGACAGGAAATTACCAGGAATATCAGGGCGCGGTACAGCCAGTTGCTGAATACATAATTATTTATAAAGAAGTAAGGAACAATACATATACTTATGGCAAGGAATACCACAATGGGAGTGTAAACCTTGGCAAATTTGCGGATGAACAGCTCGGTCGGGGCTTTCTGGTTAGTAGCATTTTGTACCAGCTCCAGTATTTTGCTAAGCTTACTGTCTGTATACGCTGTGGTTACTCTTACCCGGCTTACGGTATTCAGGTTGATCATGCCTGCCAGAACAGTGTCGCCTTTTGACCTGGTATCCGGCTTGCTTTCGCCAGTTAGCGCGGCAGTATTAAAAGAGGCCGTTTCGGAAATCAGTTCGCCGTCCAATCCCAATTTTTCGCCGGGCTTTAATTGTATGATATCCCCGATAGCCGCTTGTTCGGCTTTTACGGTAGCTGGCTTATTGTCCTTAATAATAGTGACCTCGTCAGGACGCTGATCCAGCAGTGCCTTAATGTTGCGTTTAGCTTTCGATACTGCCAGGGTTTGAAATACTTCTCCAACTGCATAAAATAGCATAACAGCTACACCTTCTGGATACTCCTGTATAATGAATGCGCCGATGGTTGCGATACTCATCAGGAAGAACTCAGAAAATACCTCTCCCTTACTGATACTGGTGGAAGCATCTTTAATAACCGGCAATCCTACCGGTAGGTAGGCAAAAAAGTATAATCCAATTCGCACCCATCCCGTAAACCATGGCTGTACCAGCCAGTTGTCGAGTATAATACCTGTTAGTAAAAGAACGAAGGAAATGCATGCCGGCATAAACATCTGAAAGGTAGTTTTGTCTGTGCTGCTATGATCATGCCCGTCGTCATCGGCGTGCTCATGGCTGTGATCGTGCCCGTGCTTAGGGGGTGCATCTTTGATGAGAGCGCGGGCGCCCGCCTGTGCATACACTTTTTCTTCCTGTGTACAGCATATTTGCTGGCCCCTGGCATTGTATTGATGTTTGTGTTCCATGTTACAGGATTTAAAGATTTTGTAAAGAATGGTTATATGTCGAAATAAAACAGTAAGTGTAAAGCGGGAGCATTTTTAACCGGCTCATAACTGCTGTTCTAATGCTCGTGTTCTCCGGCATTGGTCAACTGAGCGTTAATAAAAAATGCGCCTTTCGTAACCAGTTTTGCATTGGAGGGGATTTCTTTAACCGGCGTAATCGCTGTATAGCCCAATTCTGATACGCCCTTGGCAATTTCTATTTTTTCAAAATTCACTGCTTTGTTCCCTGCCTTTTGCTTTTCTTTAGGCGTATGGTTTTCGCCCACCTTATGTTCATGCCCCGGTTCTTCTTTAGTAGTAGTTTCAGGGTAGGTATTGGTTTGGATGAATATGTAATTTTTACCATCGGCTTCCACTATGGCCTCATTGGGTACAGCAGTGGCTGTTACATTATCAATGCTAATCATACCGGTAATATTCATGCCGTCTATCAGCCCGGTTTTATTACCCGTAACAGTGCAATGAACCGCCACCGTCTTACTTTCATTTTCGAAAGAAGAGCCGATGTTGAATACTTTTGCCGTATAGGTATTGGTTGGATTATTCGTTAGCGTAAAGTTGACCGCCTGGCCTATTTTGATATAGGGCAGGTCTTTTTCAAAAACCTGCAGGTCAAGATGAAGCAGGCTATTGTTAACGATCTCCACTACCGGCGAAGATACATCTACATAACTGCCGATCTTGGCAAATTCGGCGCTAACGGTGCCGCTAACAGGGCTGGTAACGGCTAATGCAGCTCTTAAATTAGACGCATTTACGCTGGAAGGGTTGATGCCCATTAACTGGATCTGCCGGTATAGGGAAGCTTTACGGGTACGCAGAGCGTTAAGTTCTGAAGAGGCGTTTTGCAGGTTCTTTAAAGCTCCGGCATTGCCCTCATTTAATTCCTTCTGGCGCTGCATCTCCTGCTCCGCAAGTGTAATACGGCTGCCAATAGTCAGGTATTCTTCCTGCAATTGTATAAACTGTGGATTTTCTATAGTTGCGATCACCTGCCCCTTGCTTACATGGTCGCCCATTTGTACCCGAAGTGTTTTGATTACCCCGCCATAAAGAGAGGTTGCATTGGCCTTGTTGTTGTTAGGCACGCGTAACGCGCCGTTGGCTTTAATGGCTGCCGTCAGGTTTTTATTTTCGAAATTGCCAAGGGTAATACCTACAGTTTTCATCTGTTCTGTAGTAATAGTGGCTATAGTTGATGTTACGGCATCCTCATGTTCCGCTTCGCCGGCGGCTGGTTCTTTTGGTGCTTTGGTTGCTGCAGTTGCCTGGTCATTTTGCTGCTTGTTGCTACAACCTGTAAACGAAGCGATGGTTATGATGCCGGTTATTAATATATAGATGATCTTCATTGTTATTATTGATTATTGTAGTAATTGAATTGGATAACAGATTGGTTGTACGCGTTCAATACATCCAGGTAGCTTTGCCGGATACCGATGGCCTGACTTAGGAACTGGCTGAGTTCTGCGAAGCTGATCTCCCCGGCTCTGTAGCTTAAGGTGGCAGCTTTGATGATCTCTTCTGCCTGTCTTAATCCCGAACTTTCATAAAAACCAACCAAAGCCCTGTTTTTTTCTATCGTAGTTAGGGCCGATGCTTTCTGCGTTTGCAGGAGTTGGGTTTGATAGGCCAGTGATTGCTCAGCTATGGTTCTCTCTGCTTCGGCTACTTTTACTTTATTTCGGTTAGCTCCTGCTCCGAATAAAGGGATAGCGGCGCTTACGGAGAAGCCGGTGAAAGGATCCTGGGCGCCCCATACCCGCTGACTGAAAAACCTGCCGGAAAAATCAGGTTTATTCGTGTTTTTTTGAACCGTAATATTCGAGGAAGCTATATCTATATTTTGTTGTTGCAGTTTCAATAAGGGGTGCAGGCTGCTATGCTCCGGTACATTAATAGGTAGCTTTTCAAGTGAGCTGCTAACCGGCAGCATCCATTCATTTTGATTCAGCAAAATCATCAGCTGTTGCTGTTGCAAAACCATATCTTTTTTATTCTGCTCCACAAAAGCCTGTGTTTCCCTCAACCTGGCTTCAGCCGCAATCTTGTCCAGCTTTGCCACATCGCCCGTGCGCAATCTCAGGTCCGTTGCTCTTAATAGATCGGAGTAAACGCTATCCAGGCGCCCATAGAGTTCCTGCTTGTCCTGCAGGTACCACAGGGTATAATAAGCAGCTCTTACGTCTCTTCTGAGTACTGCATTAAGTGCTTCGCTATTAAGTTCGGCATACTTCAACTGCGAAGTGAGGTATTGCCTACGTGCCGCATAAAGGCCCGGCCAGGCAATGCTTTGAGAAATACCGATTTTTAGTATGCCTTTATTATCTGAAGGACGTAGGTCTTCATTCTCTGCAAATAACCCTGTTTTAGGAATATCACCGGCCGTGCGCACATTTATGGTGGCGCTTCGTATTTCAGACTGGTTAATGGCTATCTGCTGGTTATTTTTTATTGCAGTTGCCACTGCCTCGTTAATAGTGATACGCTGTTGCGCGCGTAAGGAGGTGAAGCCGGTAAGGCATAAGAATAATATGACAACAGGAGCTTTCATGTTTGAGATCTTTTTAAAGTGGAACTTTGTATTAAAAATGATGTACAGGAGTGGCAGGACAAATAAAGTCAGGAAGGTTGCGGTCAGCAATCCTCCGATTACAACAGTAGCCAATGGTTTCTGTACTTCGGCTCCAGCTCCTGTGCTGATAGCCATGGGCAGGAAGCCCAGCGATGCAACGGTTGCGGTCATTAATACGGGACGCAGGCGTATTTGGGTGCCTTCGATCACCCGTTTCAATATATCGGCCCAGCCTTCTTTTTCCAGCTGATTGAAAGTGCCGATCAGTACGATGCCGTTTAATACCGCCACACCAAATAGCGCAATAAAGCCGATGCCGGCACTGATGCTAAAAGGCATGCCCCGAAGCAGCAGGGCAAAAATGCCCCCGATAGCGCTCATAGGGATCGCTGTAAATATGAGTCCGGCTTGTTTGACGGAGTGAAAAGTGAAATAGAGCAATACGAATATTAACAGCAAGGATACCGGTACGGCAATACGCAGCCGGTCGCTGGCTTCTTTGAGGTTTTGAAACTGGCCTCCATAAGTAAAATAGTATCCCGAAGGTAATTGAACTTTTGTAGCCAATTGTTTTTGTATATCCGTTACTACACTTTCCACATCCCTGCCGGATACATTAAAGCCTATAACGATACGGCGTTTGCTTTCTTCACGACTGATCTGCGCCGCGCCAAGCTTATAGCTAACAGTGGCCACCTGTGCAAGCGGTACTTGCAGACCTGTATTAGTAGGAACCATTAAATTGCCGACATCATCGATACTGCTGCGGTAAGCGCTGTCCAGGCGAACCACCAGTTCGAACCGGCGTTCATTCTCGTAAATTTCTCCCGCGCTCTTTCCGGCAAACGCCGTACTTACAATGTCATTAACACCCCGAACGGTTAAGCCATAGTTGGCAATCCTGGTGCGGTCATATTCAATATTGATTTGGGGAAGGCCACCCACTTTCTCCACTTGTGGGTTAGTAGCACCCTTAACGGTTTGGATTATATTACCCGCTTCTTTGGCCAGCAGGGCAAGGGTGTCCATATTCTCCCCGAAAATTTTAACGGCCACATCCTGCCTGATGCCGGTCATCAGCTCGTTGAAGCGCATCTGTATGGGTTGGTTTTTTTCAAAGAATACCCCCGGGATTATTTCCAGCTTTTCCATGATAGCATCAGCCAGCTCGTTATAGCTTCGGCCAGACTTCCATTCTTTTACAGGTTTTAAAATGATCACCAGGTCCGATGCTTCCGGTGGCATTGGATCGGTTGGTACTTCAGCAGCACCGGTTTTACCTATCACCATTTTCACTTCATCAAATTGCTTGATGATGCGGGATGCCTGCATAGAGGTTGCTATGCTTTGGTTGAGCGAACTCCCCGGGGGAAGAATGCAATGAAAAGCAAAATCGCCCTCCTGGAGTTGGGGAATAAACTCTCCGCCCATCCGGTTAAAAAGAAAAATGCAAATGGCAAAGAGCACAACAGTGGCGCCTACCAGCCAGTATTTAACCTGTATGGCTTTTTGTAATAGGGGTTGATACCAGCGTTGCAGCTGGTCCATCATTTTATCGCTGAACGGCTTTTTAAAGGTTGGCTTTTTAGGTAAAAAGAGTGCGCACATCATAGGGATATACGTAAGCGAAAGGGCCAGCGCGCCCAGGATAGCGAAGCCTACGGTTTGTGCCATAGGACGAAACATTTTTCCTTCTATACCTGTTAATGTAAGAATGGGTATATATACGATCAGGATGATGATCTCGCCAAAAGCCGCGCTGCTCCTGATTTTGGAGGCAGATACCCATACTTCTTCATCCATTTCTGATTGTGTGAGCTTTTGTGTAGACTTACGGAGGCCAAGGTGGTGCAGGGTAGCTTCCACAATGATAACGGCCCCGTCAACAATTAATCCAAAATCAATAGCGCCCAGGCTCATCAGATTGGCGCTTACGCCAAAAATATGCATCATGGCCAATGCAAATAACAGGGATAAAGGAATAGCGGAGGCTACGATCAGCCCGGCACGCAGGTTGCCCAGGAAAATAACCAGCACAAAAATAACGATCAGAGCGCCTTCTACCAGGTTTTTCTCCACTGTTTTAATAGCCCGGCCTACCAGGTCAGTCCGGTCCAGATAAGGCTCTATAATTACGTCGGCCGGTAGCGATTGCTGTATCGTGGGGAGTTTTGCTTTGATGCGTTTTACAACTTCGTTGCTGTTCTCTCCCTTCAGCATCATTACCACGCCTCCCACCGCATCTACTTCACCGTTAAAGGTCAAGGCGCCGTAACGCACGGCGCTGCCATAACGCACATCGGCTACATCTTTAATGAAGATAGGGATACTGCCGCTTGTTTTTACCGCTATATTTTTAATATCGTTCAGGCTGGTGGCCAAACCTATACCCCTTATAAAATAAGCATTCGGCTTTTTATCGATATAAGCGCCGCCGGTGTTCTGGTTATTCTGTTCGAGGGCCGTAAAGATCTCGGGGATGCTAACACCCATTGCTTTTAAGCGATCGGGGTTTACTGCAACCTCATATTGTTTTAATTGCCCGCCAAAGCTGTTTACCTCAGCAATGCCCGGTGTTCCATATAATTGACGGGCTACAATCCAGTCTTGCATGGTGCGCAGGTCTTTGGCGTTATACTTGCTTTCGCTGCCTTTTTTGGGGTGGATGATATACTGATATACCTCCCCGAGACCGGTGCTTACCGGCGCCATTTCCGGTTTGCCAATACCTTTCGGAATGGCTTCTTCGGCCTGCTTTAGTTTTTCATTGACCAGCTGCCGGGCAAAATAGATATCTATATTGTCTTTAAAAACTACGGTAATTACCGAGAGGCCAAACCGGGAAATGCTCCTGGTTTCTTCTAAACCGGGAATGTTAGCAATACTTCTTTCGATAGGGAAAGTTACTAATTGCTCTACTTCCTGGCCGGCCAGGGTAGGGCATACGGTAATGATCTGTACCTGGTTATTGGTAATGTCTGGCACCGCATCGATCGATAATCTGGAGGCGCTCCATATCCCCCAGATGATCAGCAGCAGGGTCATGACACCTACTGCGGCTTTGTTCTTTATACTGAACCTGATTATTTTATCTAGCATTTGGAATTTAGATTAATACGCAATACAAATGGATGGCCTATCTCTTGCTGCCGCAGGAAATAACCGTTGTGTATGCTTTAAGCAGCATACAACACGTTATGCTCTTATTAAAAGCGAAGCGCATAGCATGCAGGAAGCTTAATATATTACGCATTAATCTTTGGCGGTTGCCAGATGCTCCGGGAATAAGCAGAAATGTAAAAGGTATTCCGGATGGGATATTGAAGTGTTCCCCGTAAGCAAGGTTCCAGGTCAATTGTTTTAAGCGGTTGTAAGGTAAAACCGGCAATGATATTGCAGCAGGTGCAGGAGCAAAAGGGGCTGCACGCATCATTATGATCATTTTGATGGCTATGACCGGCGGCCTGTTCTATTTTTACCTGTTGCGGGCTGTTATTACACTCGTTACGTGCATCACCACAGGGCAGCAGAGAAACTACCACGAGGTAAAAGCTGAGTACAAGTGTGAAAAATTTCATCGGGGCAAAGGTATTAACATCATAAATAAGGGCAAAAAAAGATATTGCATCGCTGTTTCAACAATTGAATTATGGTAGCTTATATGCTTCGGAAAGTATTAATTTCCCTGCATGGAACAATTTTCTCAACCTGATTGGCTGAACTGGGTGAAAGAGCTGCAGTTTATTGCGCAGGCGGGCCTGGCATATACCCGTGATGATTTTGATAAAGAACGGTTTGAACGCATTCGCGAAATCACGGCTGAAATGATGAGCAGCACTGCCGGCCTGCCTCTGGAAAAGGTAAAAGACCTGTTTTGCAATGAACAGGGTTTTCAAACCCCTAAATTAGATAGCAGGGCGGCCATTTTCCAGGATGAAAAGATATTGCTGGTTAAAGAGCGAAATGGAAAATGGTCGTTGCCCGGCGGCTGGGTAGATGTACTCGAAACCATTAAGACCAATACTGAGAAGGAGGTAAAAGAAGAAGCCGGTCTGGATGTAGAAGCGGTGCGCATTATTGCCGTACAGGATCGCAACCGCCATAACCATCCGCCTTACGCTTATAACGTGTGTAAGATTTTTATGCTGTGCGAGCTAAAGGGCGGCCAGTTTGTGCCGAACCTGGAAACCCTGGAAAGCGGGTACTTCGGTTTAGAGGAATTGCCGCCGCTGGCAACAGAGAAAAATAATGAGGCGCAGGTGGCTATGTGCTTTAAGGCTTACCGCGACCCCCAGTGGCGGGTATTGTTTGATTAGTTGCAAAATAGTCTTTCGCTATTCATTAAAATAGCAATTATCTTTTTAGGAGAACGTCTTATTTACGGGCGTTTTTGTTGTGTTGCTGGTTGCCCTATTTAAATAGGTTAGGGCTGCATCAAGCCGGCAGCTGTAGAAGACCCTCTTATTGGTTCTTTACCGGGTGAAACTGAACAAACAAGATACAACAGGATGGTTGCTTTTTGCACAACACTTATTTTAGATGCGGCGGTTAAAAAAAGTGATTTTTTGCAGGTTTTAGTAAGATCTGCCGAAAGACAGGATACAACAGGACAGTAAAGGATAAAGGCTGATTTATTTTCGTAAGACGATAAGAAAATAAGAACGGTTGCGTAGGAGTGCTTAACAAGAGAATTAAAACAAAACAACTGGATTAGGTTCCTGAAGATTTAAAGATTGCAGGCGGTAATTAACAGGCAGGCCAGATGGCTTGCGCCTAAGTTATTGCCATGCCAAAAAAGTACAAAAATGAAAAACTGGATTTTTAAAAGTTTTGCCTTGTCTTTGTCTATACTGTTGTTTACGGCTTGCAGAAAATCGACATGGGACGAGTTTTATGCCAAGCCCGATAACCTGGCCAAGCCTATTTATACCGTTTTAACGGAGAAAGGTAATTTCACACACCTATTGGCTGCGATTGATAAGGCGGGATATAAAAATACCCTTGACGCAGCGGGCTATTGGACTTTTTTTGCACCGGATGATGCAGCATTTCAAGCTTATTTTACTGAAAAGGGTGTAACCGGCGTAGAGGGACTAACTGAAGCACAGTGCCGGAATATTGTGACGTACTGCCTTGTTTATTATGCCTACAAAAAAGAACGTATCGGCGATTACCAGGCAGCAGCAGGTTGGGTAAAAGACCAGGCTTTCAGGAGACGCACCGCCAACTACGAAGGCGTGTATGACGAAACCAGCTTTACAGGTACCAAAATGAAGGCGATCTCCAGCAACAGGAACAATAACGGTGTTACCTCCTACGTTGCAAATGATAACAACTATAAATATATACCTTATTTTGTAGACAACTTTATGGCCGCAAAGGCGCTGACTGCTGCGGATTACCAGTATTTCTATCCCGGATCGGGCTATACGGGCTTTAATGTAGCCAGCGCCGCAGTAAAAGAGCAGGATATAAACGCTGAGAACGGTGTGATACACGTTATCGACAAAGTGATAGAAGCGCTGCCATCTATCGAAAAGTACCTCAGCAGCAATGAGCAATACAGCTTATTTAACAGGCTTTACCAGAAATATTTTGTTACCTATGGGGCGAACCCCACAATGACCCGCAATTACCAGATTATAAACGGCGGAAATGACCCCGTTTATACTAAGATCTATAGTAATTTCCTGGCTTTTTCTTTGAACAACGAGAACTATCTCCAACCACCCAATAATGATGCGCAGCAGGGGTGTTACAGCATCTTTGCGCCTACCAATAATGTTCTGCAGGCTTATATAGATACCGTATTGCTGGAGCATTTTAATTCGCTGGACGAAATGCCTCCTTCTATCATTTATGATTTTTTAAATGCCCATATGTGGCAGGTGCCGGTGTGGCCCAGCCAGTTTAAGCTGGCCTACAACTTTGTTGGGGAAGAGGCACGGTTTGATCCGGCGCTTAATATTGTAGATAAAAAGGTATTGAGTAACGGCATGTTTTACGGTACCAATAAAGTACAGGACGCCAACATCTTCTCCAGTGTATATGGGAAAGCCTACCTCGATCCGGAATACTCTATGATGGTGCGGCTCCTCAACCTTGAGCTAAGGCCATCTATCTCTAATATATTCAATAACTACACCATTTTTATGATCAGCAATAAGATGTTTAATGATGCGGGATACACTATAGATCCCAGCATCAGTAACAACATTATTGATCAATGGCGCTTCACGCCACCGCCGGGATCTACGCTTCCCGCCAGCACCGGATCCACTACCCGTGCGCGACTGCAGCGCATATTAAACCTGCATATAATACCCAATAAATTAATAGACAATTTAACGGGACCGGGCATTACAAATACCTACGGAGGCGAATTTCTTCGTTTTGTAAATAATACTGCATTTACTGCAGGCAATGTAGACTCCAGCAATGTTGTCGCTGTAAACACTTTTAAAAATGCAAAGAACGGACGGGTTTATTACGGCAATCGTTTATTAGAGTTCAGCGAAGAAACCGTTGGCCAGGATATTGAAAGGTTGGGTACGCCCGCTACTTCACCCTTTAATTTCTTTTGGAGATACCTGAGTTCCAGCACGGCATTGTGGAACGGAACCACCAAGCTGATCACAGGGGTAGCCAACGGGTCGTTTTATACTCTGTTTATTCCCGACAATGCCGCTATACAAAAGGCAGTGAATGATGGATTCCTTCCGGGTACAGGAACGGCTCCTAACAAAGTGCCTAATTTTAATCCAACCTCAGAGCTGGAGCGCCAGCAGGTAGTTCGGTTTATACAATATCATATTCTTGATAAAAGAAATATTGCTACAGACGGGGTGGAAAGCGGCGCCATACCTACAGTGTTAAAAAACAATGTAGGTGAATCTACCACCATATTCGTAAACAATAATGCAGGCAGTCTGGCCTTGTCTGACATGAACGGCAGGCAGGCTCAAACTATCTTGGCCAATAGTAATTACCTCGCAAACCGCGCCACGATCCACCTGATCAATAACTACCTGCAATATATTTTTTAAACCATGATTGATTGACTTGAAAAATAAACTGATGAAAGTATTTCTTAAAAATATTTCCGCCATACTGCTGCTAATATTGGTTTGCCTGCACGCAACCGCGCAGGACGAAGGTAATGCTAACATGCTGCGTGGTAAAATAACCGATAAAGCCACCCGGCAGCCGGTAGAGGGCGCGTCGGTATCGGAGCTTGATAAGGAGGGCCGTATTATCAAATCTACCTCTACTGATGTGAACGGTAACTATATATTGCGTATTGTAAATCCTCTGGATTCCATATCGGTGACGCATATCGGTTTTAAAACCTTTCAGGAAGCAATTAAGGGACGAACGGTGATCAACGTTAGTCTGGAAAGCGATGCCCGCAGCCAGGATGAGGTAGTCGTGATCAGTCAGCGCAGAAGCAATAATGGCCTCAATGATATTAACGAAAGGGATCTCACTACTGCTGTAGGCCGCATCAATGCTTCCGATATGGAGGAAATGGCTGCTACATCCATTGACCAGGCCCTACAGGGCCGCTTGTCGGGTGTTGATATAACTGCCAGCAGCGGGGATCCCGGTGCACCTATGAATATTCGTATACGTGGAGTGTCATCTATCAGTTCTACAGGAACACCGCTGATTGTAGTGGACGGTATGCCCTTTGAGACCCAGATACCAAGCGATTTTAATTTTGGCGCAGCCGATGAACAGGGATATGCCAATCTGCTCAATATTTCACCGGCAGATATCAAAGACATAACTGTTTTAAAAGATGCGGCAGCAACCGCTGTATGGGGAAGCCAGGGAGCAGACGGGGTGTTGATCATTACCACTAAAAGAGGCCGGGTAGCTAAACCATCTATTACTTATACCGCCAAATTGAATACATCTGTAAGACCCGCAGCCATACCCATGCTGAACGGTGACCAGTATTCTACATTGATACCTGAAATCTTTATGAACCGTTTAGGAACAACGTTGAATTATATAGATGTGCAGGAGTTCAACTACGATCCCTATAACCCTTACTGGTACAACAATTACAGCAATAATACCAATTGGGTAGATGCCATATCACGCCAGGGTTACTTGCATGATCACACAGTAAGTTTAAGTGGGGGTGGTGAAAAAGCCAGGTATTTTGCATCAGTAGGCTACCTTGGCCAAACCGGATCTGTGGTAGGTAACGATCTGCAAAGGATGAACGCGCGCATCAACCTCGATTATAACGTTTCCAATAAACTTAAAATTTTTACGTCTATTGCGTATACTTATACCGACCGGAACCGTAACTATACCAGCAACAGCGAAGAAGGCATCCGTAACGTGGCATATCTTAAAATGCCGAATATGAGTGCCTTTGAATATGACGAATTTGGTAACCTAACAACAAACTATTTTTCCCCGGCGCAGAATGTACAAGGCCAGTACAGCAGAATCTACAACCCGGTAGCTATGGCCAACGAGGCTATCTATTCTGTATTGGGCAACCGCATTGTGCCGCGTTTCCAGCTTAAATATGCTTTCATTAAGAATGTGCTTGAAAGTAGTTTTGATGTTCAGTTCGATATTAACAGCACCAACAATACCAGCTTCTTGCCACAGATTGCAACGGGCAGGCCTAATACGGAAACTGTGGTAAATCGTTCTTACAATGGCGATATAGATCAGTATTTTGTAACTACACGTACAAGCCTGAACTACACGCCTCGGCTTAATAACCGCGATCATTCGGTAATGGCATTCTTTAACTTATTTACCAGCGATGCGTCAGCTAATACACAGGAAGTAATGAAATCGAACGCGTTTTCCTCCCTGCTGGTAGATGTAACCGCAGAAGGCCGTACCCAAAACGCAGAATTGTTAGCCGCTTCGAGGTTTAATCAATCGAGGTCGCTGGGCGCCGTAGTGCAGGCGCAATATGGCTTTAAAGATAAGTACCTGTTCAATGCCAGTTTGCGTGGCGACGGTAATTCTAAGTTTGGCCCTGCTTACCGCTATGGGTTGTTCCCGGGTGCATCGCTACGTTGGAGGATATCCAACGAGAAGGTATTTCAGCGCATGAAATTCCTCGACGAATTAAGTTTCCGCGCCAGCTATGCCTTGTCGGGCAGGGCACCCCGCAACGACTACGGTTTTTATAACACCTACAGCACATATGACTGGAGCTACCAGGGGCAGAGCGGCGTATTTCCCAGCTCTATGGAGCTCAGGAATTTTCGCTGGGAAACACTGCATGGTATGAATGGCGGATTAAATATTTCTTTATTCGGCGGCCGCATCCGCAGTGATATAGACGTTTACCGAAATCAAACGAAGGATATGTTCTCCGGTGGCCTTAAGATCGGTTCTTATACGGGTTATACCAGTGTCGACATGAACATAGGAACCATGGAAAGCAAGGGATGGGAATTTGCCCTGTGGACACAACCTTACAAAACCAAGGACCTGACTATAGGCTTTGATTTGAACATCTCTCAGAATGAGAACGTGTTTAAAGAAATTTCCCCGTATTTCCCTTCGCAAAAGGGAAATATGGCAGCCAATGGCAATTATCTCGCATTGTTACAGGTGAATAATCCTTTCGGCTCCTTTTACGGTTACAGGTTTTTAGGAGTTTACAAAGACCGGGATGCAACAATAGCCCGCGATGCGAATGGCAACAAGATCACAGGTCCTAACGGGCAAACTGTATATATGCGTTTCAGTTACCCCACAGTTGATTACGTGTTCCAGCCCGGAGATGCCATGTACGATGATATTAACAGGGATGGCAACATCGATTATAAAGATGTGGTATATCTGGGTAATAACAATCCCCGTTTCTATGGCGGCTTTGGGCCGTCTGTAAACTGGAAGGGAACATGGAGCTTCAGGGCATTCTTCAATTTCCGCTACGACGTAGATGTGGTGAATGGTACTAAGATGAGTACTACACGTATGTCGGAATTTGACAACCAGAGTACAGCCGTGCTTCGCCGCTGGAGAAATGAAGGAGATGTTACCGATATACCCAGGGGTATTTACCGGGGCGGTTTTAACTGGTTAGGTAGCGACCGTTATGTAGAAGATGCGTCTTTTTTGCGTTTCAGAACGGTAACGCTGCGTTACACTGTGCCTCCGGCCAGGTTGCGCCGGATTGGTATTAAGGCTTTCAGTACTTATTTTACCGCTGAAAACCTCTACACATTTACAAATTACACGGGCCAGGATCCCGAGGTAAGCATGCCTGGCAGTGATCCGTTTAAAGTTATCACCGATAATTCAATGACCCCACCTACCATGAATTTTACGTTGGGCGTGGTAGCTACTTTTTAGAACAGGATTCAAAATAAAAATACGAGGATGAAAAGAAATATTTTATTACAGGTTTTGATGGTGGTGTTACTGCTGTCTTTTTTAGGAAGCTGTAAGAAATGGTTAGATCTGAAGCCCCGCGATGGGATTGTAGGCGATGAATTCTGGCAAACCAAGGAGCAGGTGGATGCGGCGGTAACCGGCATATATGCCTCTTTGATGGCTGGTAATGGCGGTGATAATCGCGCTATCACCGACTATTTGTTTGTTTGGGGAGAGGCTCGGGCTGATATGGTGGTACCTGGTAACCGTACCTCCCAGGACGAGCTGGATATGGCTAATGTAAATATGGTACCAACCAACACAATGTCTAACTGGGCTAATTTTTATGAAACCATTAATTATTGTAACGTCATTATTGAACTGGCGCCTGGGGTACTGCAAAAGGATAATACGTTCACCCAGCAACATCTTGACAGGTCGGTAGGCCAGGCCCTGGCTATGCGGGCCCTTATGTACTTTTATCTGGTACGCACGTTCAGGGATGTGCCGCTTAAATTAAACGCTACTATCAGCGATGACAATATTAAACCCATACCTAAAACCAGTGCTGATAGTGTTTTAAACCAGATTGTGGCAGACCTGAAATCGGCAGAAACCAAAGTGCCGGTTAGTTACGGCGTTACGGCGGCTTTCGACAAAGGACGCATTACCCGTTATGGGGTCAATGCCATACTGGCCGACGTATATCTTTGGCGAGATCAGTATGCAGAAGCGGCAGCTGAATGTGATAAGATTATCAGCTCCAACAGATTCTCCCTGGTGCCGGGCACGGATTTTTTCCAGATTTTTCTCACGGGGGCTTCCAGCGAATCCATCTTTGAATTACAATACGATCAACAGCGGCTTAACCCGTTTTTTAGTATGCACTCCCGCAACCAGAAACGGTGGGGCGCTGCGCTGCATTTGTCTGAACAGGTGTATGGGCAGGATCTTGTTAACACACCGCCTGTCGTAGACCGCCGCGGTGAAAATGCAGCCTACAGGGGCTCAGACTTCGAGATATGGAAATATGTGGGTGCCGACAATAACGGTGACGCTGAACGAACAGTAGACCAGTCTTATGCGCCATGGATATTCTACCGCTATGCAGATGCTTTGCTGATGAAAGCTGAGGCCATCAACCAGTTAAACCAGCCGCTTGAAGCCTCCCGCCTGGTGAAAACAATACGGGAAAGGGCCGGTGCGCTGGATATAATTGTTATGGACAGTACCGACAAGTCTTCTATGAACCGTTACATATTGGAGGAAAGGCAACGTGAATTTGCCTTTGAGGGTAAAAGGTGGTTTGATCTGCTGCGACATGCAAAAAGAAATAATTACGAAAATTTATTCTTTCTTACCAATGCTGCCAGCATCAGTGTTCCACCGGGTTTGCAGCAGGCTGCGCTCAATAAGCTAAAAGATCCGAATGCACATTATATGCCCATTTTTACGACCGAATTACAGACGAATCCTCTGCTGGTGCAAAATCCGTTTTACCGATAGCTTTATCCAGTTTATAACGAAATAATATTGAAAAATATGAAGAAATATATACTCTTATTCGCCCTGTTTTTGCTGCTGGCCGGCCTGTTGACTGGTACAGGCTGTAAAAAGGCCGAATACAATATTGCTACAACACAGGATGTAAATATAACAGGATACCTGCAGGCAAGACCCGATTCTTTTTCACTTTTCAAGGAGATACTGGATATTACAGGGAGCAGTTCTTTTTTAAATACATACGGGGCTTATACCTCTTTTGTGGTAACCAACGACGGTGTTAAAAAATGGATGGATTCTGTGGGTATCAGTACCCTTGCCGCCGCAGATGTAAATACCCTGAAAAACCTGGTGCGTTTCCATCTGCTTGAAGATACATTAACAACCGGTCAGTTTGCCGACGGGAAGCTGAAAACAGCCACTATGTACGGTCAGTTTCTCATTACCGGTGTTGGCTTTGTAAATGGTGTGTCTGCCTATACTGTGAACCGCCAGGCTTCCATTGTAAGATCAAATATACGGGTAGGCAATGGCATCATTCATATCATAGATCGAATGCTTATTCCCGCCGCACGTACCATTGCACAGGAAATAGAGGCGAATCCTGATTACTCCATATTTACACAAGCCATGAAAGAAACAGGCTTTTATGATGTACTGAACCGTATAGAAACTGATACAACTAAAAGATGGAGAACAGTGATCGCAGAATCCAACAAGGTTTTGGCCGATAGCGGTTATACTTCTTACGCCATTTTAAAGGCAAAATATAGCCAGCTAGGAGATCCCAGAAATCCTAAGGATAGCCTCAATATGTACATGGCCTATCATATTATCAACGGGTTGTATTTTCTGGGAGATATTATCAATTATTCAGCACAGCTTACATTGCTTCCCGAAGAAGTAATCAGTATTAAACTCAAGGCGCAGGAAGTAGTGCTGAATGAGAATGAATTTAATGGCGTGCTGGAACGCGGTGTGCAGCTTGTACGGCCTTCCAGTGATAACTCAGCAACCAACGGCGTATGGCATAGTACCAACGGGCATACCATGGCCAAGTTCCGTAAGCCTACTGCTCTTTATTGGGATGTAGCGGCATTCCCGGAAATTATGAGCCAGCCAGCCTATTTCAGAAGGGCCAGCCTCACATTTAACCGTCCTACAGCGGCCGACCGGCCTATAGCAAGCATCGACTGGGAGGACAATGTTAACTCCCGTTCGGTTGCTTATGAATTTGGTGGTGCCGGAAGCACACTCACTATTTTTAACGTGTTCAGTGATCATTTTTCATTTCCTTTTGGTAATAACCGGGCCAAATGGTATGAGTTTACTTCTCCGCCCCTGATTAAGGGAAGGTATAAAGTTTGGATATGTTATGTTGCCCAGAATTCGGTTGGTGCCAATGTACTGGTGAATGGCATTCCCATGCAGCGCCCCATCAATTTTAATGAGTACATGCCGGCGGGTACGCCCGAGGAGCGTGAATCGATCGGTTGGAAAAACTATGTAACAGCGGCAAACCCTAATCGGCACAATGCACGACTGGTGGGTATTGTGGATATAGCCACTACCGGCAATCAGAAAGTGCGCTTTGAACATAATGGCACCGGCGGGCAAACCTGCCGCCTGGATATGATCCATTTTATTCCCGTAGATGAGAACCAGATCTATCCACGTTTTGCAGTGGATGGTACACCGTCTTACCAATAGTAGTATTTATAAAAAAGAAAAATATTTGGGATGTTAAATAAGTTTAAGAAGGGCTTTCTTGCAACAGCCGGGCTGCTGCTGATGATGCAGGGTTGTTCCAAATGGGAAGACCATAACCGGGTTAGCGATGAAAGAATGCAGTTCAATTTACTCGAACGGGTAAAGGCCGATCCGGAGCTTAGCCGGTTTGCAGAGCTGTTGGTGAAGTCGGGCTATGCCGACAGCATTGCAGCATCCAAAACTTTTACTGTATACGCGCCAACTAATACGGCCCTGGCATCGCTCGCGGCGGGCGTGGAAAACGATATAGAAGCGCTACGGAAATTCGTAGGCAATCATATTGCCAGGCAGGTATATAATACCACCGGTGTCAGCGGTACCCAGCGTATTCCCATGATCAATGGTAAATACCACGATCTTACCCGCACAGCTATTGACGGAGTGGACATTACGGGCAAAGATCAACCAGCCAGAAACGGGTTAATACAGGTGCTGGCAGCTGCGTTGCCGGCATTAAGCAATACATGGGAATTTGTAAGTGCAGATATGAGGATGCCTGTAATGCAGAAAATAACCATGGTGGATTCTTTTGCGAATACTTTTCGTAACCGCGTGTATGATCTGAGGGCAGAATCAAAAACTTATACCTTATTCGTGCTTGCTGATAACGCATGGCAGGCCGAAGTCAATAAATTTAAGCCATTTTATATAACAGGCAGTGCAGACAGCACGGCCAATCTGGCCAGCTGGGCTGTGGTGAAAGACTTTGCGGTGGATGTACTATACCCGGCGGTATCCAATTTGCCCGATACGGTGATATCGAAGTTTGGAGTAAAACTGGGTATTGATAAAAGCGCTGTGGCAGAGGCAATACGTACCAGCAATGGTATGGTGTATGTTATGAACAAGCTGGAAGCTACACCCCGCAATAAATTCAGGGATATTATTATTGAGGCCGAAAATTATACCGGAGCAAGTGCCAGCCGGCCTAACAATACTTATATCAGGGATAAGATCGATTCTACCGGTAAAATGTTCAGAGATATTCTTGTTTATAATCACGGGTTAGCACAGTTTAATTTACGATACAGGCTAACGGAAATGCCCTCGCTGAAGTACAGGGCCTACTGGACGGCTTTGCATGACAATATTAATGGAATGACGACCACGTTCACTCAAAAGCTTGGCGTTGATTCTGCCAATTCTCCTACGCCTGCGTATGTGACCGTGCCGCTGAATACCTATGCTGAGCAATTTGCAGGTGAATTTACGCTTACGCGTTACCGCCCGGCCTTTAACCTGTTTTTAACGGCTGCCAACTCCACCTCAGCCACTGCTAATCCTATTGTTTGTAACTATATAAGACTGGAGCCGGTGTTCTAACTGTTTGTAAAGTTTAAAAAGATTATGATGCACAAAATATTCAAACCTGTTTTCCCTATTGCCGTATCGGTGATGGTCTCGTTTCTGTCGGGTGGGGTTTTTGCCCAGGATACGGTTTTGGTGAAAAAAGAAGCGATCCGGCATAAAAATCAGCTCACTGTAAAAGGCAGGATACTCAGCTCGGCTACACGGAACGCCGTATATGGAGCACGCTTGCAGGTGAAAGGTTTCTCCGCTGCCATTACTGACAGCCTGGGCCAATTTTCTATTAAAATACCTGATGCCAGCGCAACGCTCCTAATAGAAGCCGATGGGTTCGATCCGGTATTAACACCAGTGAAATACAGAGACCATATTGAAATATTGTTACAAACGCGCATGCAGAAATCTTACGCAGAGCAGCTGGTGATGCCGCAGGGAAACCAGTACCGCCAACATCTTACCGCGAATGCCGATCAGCAGCAGGTAGAAGGCTGGCAGCAACCTATGGAGACGATAGATGGGTATTTGCAGGGACGTATTGCAGGCCTGAATGCAGTTCGCCGTTCGGGGATGCAGGGCGTTGGCGCTAATCTGTTTCTTAATGGTATTAACTCTTTATATGCTACCAATAAGCCGTTAATCATTATTGACGGAATGCCTTATGATGCAAATGACTATGGGGAAAGCCTGGTAGCTAATAATTATACCAACCCGCTTAGCCTGATCGATGTAAAGGATATAGATAAGCTAACTGTATTGAAAGATGCCGCTAGCATCTATGGTGCAAAAGGTGCTAATGGCGCCATTATTATCACCACGGTCAAAGCGCTGGAGCAGGCTACAAAGATAGATGCCGGCGTTTTTGCCGGGTTTAATTTTTCCCCGGGCAACCTTCCTCTGCTGGATGTATCGGACTATAGAACTCACCTGAGCAGGATGCTGTTTAGCCGGGGTATGAGTGCCAATGAAATTGTAGCTTTGCCTTATATGACCGATGACCCGGCAAGGGCCGATTATCGCCGGTATCATAACAATACCGACTGGCAGCGTAAAGTGTTGGCTAATAGTATGAATCAAAATATCTTCCTGCGTATCACGGGGGGAGATAATATTGCTACTTATGGCCTCACCGTAGGCTACATGAAAAACGCAGGCATCGTAAAGCATACCGATTTGGAGCGCTATAATACCCGTTTCAACGCGGATTTTAATTTTTCTGAAAAGCTGAAGGGCTATGCCAACCTGTCTTTTACCTATAACGCCCAGAACCTTAAAGATCAGGGTATAGCCGATAAAACAGCACCTCTGTACAACGGACTCGTCAAAGCTCCTTTTTTTAATGATAGGGAAATGGATAGTGCAGGTACCGAATCGCCTAATCTCGAAGGAGTAGATCTGCTGGGAGCCAGCAACCCGTCTGCATTGATCGAACAGGTAGAAGCTTTTAATAAGTACTACCGTTTTGCCGGATCATTCAGGTTTACCTACGATATTAGTAAATATCTCAGGGCTAGTACAATGCTGGGCATTCAATTCGATAAAATACGGGAAACCTATTTTATTCCCAGCGATGGTGTGGTTAAAGATACCCTATGGAACGATATCGCCAATAACCGCATGGGGTCGCAGGTAAAGCAATTGTTCTCGTTGTTTAACGATAGCAGGCTTGAATATAGTCGTACCTTCAACTATATTCATTCCCTGGGTGCCCGGCTGGGGGTAAGGGTACAAAATAACCGCGCTAGCCAGGTATATGTAACTTCGGCCAACTCGGCCACAGACGATTTGGTGAGCGTGCAAAACGGTTTGGCGGCGCTCCGGCAGGTAGGAGGAAATACCGGTGAATGGAGTTGGATGAATACTTACCTGGGTGCTGATTATGGTTTTAAAGACAAATTGTTCCTGGGCCTGAACCTTGCTTTGGACGGCTCTTCCCGTTTTGGCGTACAGGCACCCAACGGCCTGAGCATTGGCAACCGTAAGTTCCCGCTGTTCCCTTCGCTGAGCGCGGCCTGGCTGATTTCTTCTGAGCGGTTTATGTCTAACTCCGCCATCGATCTGTTAAAGCTAAGGGCATCATACAGCGTAGCTGGTAATGACGACATAGGTAACTATACCGCGCGCTATATATATACCGCCCAAAACCTTCTTGGCGCACAGGGCTCTGTTCGTAAAGGCATCTCTAATCCCGCCCTGCAATGGGAAACAGTATATAAATTAAACGGAGGTGTTGATCTTTCTTTCTGGAACAACCGCGTGGCTCTGGGTATCGACTTATTTAGCAATACCACCAAAAACCTGCTGGTATATAGCCCGCTTGTAAGCATGGCCGGTTTTAACACCGTGCTGACGAACGAAGGGGAACTCAAAAATAACGGGGCGGAAGCCAGCCTTAACGTAAGGATTATAAACCGGAGACAGTTTAAATGGGATCTGGGTATCAATGCTGCCACTTATAAAAATGAAATTACTGCAGTGCCTGGCGGTACTATATATACCGAATTTGCCGGCGCTACTATACTTACGCAAACGGGAAAGCCGGCCAACCAGTTTTACGGGTATAAAACCAATGGTGTGTACGCTACGGAGGCTGCGGCCGCTGCCGATGGGTTCCTGAAGCCTAATGCTGACGGCACAACTACCGCCTTTAAGGCAGGAGATGTAAGATTTGTAGATATAACAGCGGACGGCGTGATAGATGAACGTGATCGAACGGTGATCGGAGACCCCAACCCTGATTTTTTTGGCGGCATTAACAATAGGTTCATCTGGAAGCGATTCGAGCTAAATGCACTGCTTACATTTTCTGTGGGTAACGATGTTTATAATTATACCCGTTTTCGCCTTGAATCGCAGAGCGGTGTGGAAAACCAATTACAAAGCGTACTGAACAGCTGGAAGGCAGAAGGGCAGCAGACAACCATGCCTAAAGCAACCTGGGGCGACCCCATGGGTAATAACCGGTTCAGTGATCGATGGATAGAAGAGGGGTCTTACCTGAGGTTGCGCGCCCTGAACCTGTCCTATAATGTGCCCTTGAAGCCGGCAGCCGCCTTTAAAAATATCTCCGTATCAATAACCGGCAATAACCTGCTGACCTTTACCAAATACCTGGGTTTTGATCCGGAATTCAGTGTTTCACCCAGCCCGCTTGCACAGGGCATTGATACCGGGCTCGACCCGATCTTTAAAACTGTGATCGTGGGCGTAAGATTAGGATTATAAGCAAGGTATACTTAATAAAATAAACCGGCCTGATAGAGGCCAAAAAAAAATGATGCTGATGAAAAAGTTTTTTACAAAAACAATGCTGTTCGGTTGGGCCGCCATGCTGCTGCTGACCGGGTGTAAAAAATTTTTTGATAAAGTTCCGACCTCCGAACTGGACCATGACGGGGCCTATCAAAATGTGTATGATGCCGATGCCGCGGTAATGGGCATTTATGGAAAATTTATGGGACTGGCAGACCGTTATATTATTTTAAATGAATTACGGGCCGATTTGCTGGATTATACAGCCAATGCAGACAAGTACCTCAAGGAGATCAGCAACCATACCGTGAGTGGGGATAATCCCTATGCAAGCCCCCGGCCTTTTTATGAACTGATTATAAACTGCAATGATGCTTTACACAACTTTAATAACATGTACCGCGGGAACAAGATTAGTGAGGCCAATTATAATGAGCGGTACGCCGATATAGCCTGCCTGCGCAGCTTTTTGTATCTGCAGCTAGGCATCCATTACGGGGATGAAGTGCGTTATGTAACCAGCCCCCTGGCTACCCTTGAAGATGTAAACAATCCCGCTCTTTTTCCAAAAGTTACTTTTGATGCTTTATTGGATTCTCTGATTGCATTTACAGAGCCGATTCCCTACAAAGAACAGTATTCGGCCGCTTCTTCGCTGAACATCACACTAGATGGATACCCCACTTCCAAATTTTTTATCAATAAAAGATGCTTACTGGGCGATCTTTATTTGTGGAAAGGGAACTATATCCAGGCAGCTACCTATTACCGCCAGGTAATGGAAGTGGCTACTACAGGCGACACCGGTGAAAATTATTATTCACAGTATAAAATGGGCTGGTTTGGCAATGCAGACAATGCGGAAGACAATAGGGTGGCATTCGACAACCGGCAAAAGCCCGGAGATGTTGCAACGCTTTCTTACAACAAAGGCTGGCGGATGATGTTTCAGGTAGGCCCCACGGTAAATGCTTTCACGAGAGAGTTTATCTGGTCATTACCTTTTGATAATAAGTTTGCACCGGCGAACCCACTCATAAGGTTGTTTTCGCCGGTAGGCGGCAATTACCTCGTTAAGCCATCCCAGCAGGTTATGGATATGTGGGCAAGTCAGCGTATGGCATCTTCTGCCGTGCCTGGTACAGGGTTGCCTTACGATGCGCGCGGCCTGTTTAGCGTTAATGACGTTGGCGGCAAGAGGGTAGCGATGAAATTTATTTACAAATACCTGGATTGGCAGACGCATCTTCCTGCAGATATACTTGTTAAAAACGGCGATTGGTACCTGTTCAGGCAAACGCATCTGATGATGCGTTTTGCAGAGGCGGCTAACAGACAAGGACGTCACAGGCTTGCTTACGCCTTTTTCAGCAGGGGTATAGGATCTACCTTTGATAGTTCCGGCGCTGCCAATAAAACCCGATGGCAGAACACGTTAGATTATCCTTATCCATTCAACTTCGATGCCCGGAACGGGGAGATTCCTTATTTCCGGGGCGATTGGTATCGGCATACAGGAGTAAGAGCCAGGGCTTTTCTGGAAAATTACCAGATAACGGCTACCAACTCTGCAGATAGTTTAATACAAATAGAAGCAGGCCTGTTACAGGAAACGGCCCTTGAAAATGCGTTTGAAGGTACCCGTTGGCCAGACCTGTTACGCATGGCGCGTCGCCAAAATGATCCTTCTATTATAGCTGATAAAGTTTACCAGAAATTATTGAAAGATGGAGATCCCAACGCCGGAGCGGCCAGGGCCAGGCTGATGAACCGGGAAGGATGGTATTTGCCGTTTAAGCTGTAACCCATATAACAGGGGTGATAGATAAAAGATGTCAGACGCTGTATGTTATGCAAAATCTCCCGGGTGTTAAGTCTTTTATTGTGGCGTTTGTGGCGCATATTTTTATCGGTGTTTTATACTAAAACTAACTGCTTATTTTTGATCGATTATGAAGTATAAAAGTATAAAACTGGTTATCTTATTTATAGTAGCTTTCGGTGCTCAGTTAACAGCCCAGGACCTTTTCCCCGATGGTACGCCCATCCCTGACTGGTTCCGGAAAAATGAATTAACTGATATAAAAAAGCTGGGAAAACAGTATCGTATTACGGCCCACGGTGTGAAGATGGATAGCAACCTGGTGCAGACCCAGGCGATACAGTCCCTAATTGATAAAGCCGCTGCAGCCGGTGGTGGCGTGATCATCATTCCGCGTGGTGTTTTCTTAAGCGGTAACCTGTTTTTTAAACCAGGCACGCATCTGCACCTTGAAGAGGCCGCAACCCTGAAAGCCAGTGATGATATCAGTGATTTTAAAGTGTTGACTACCCGTATTGAGGGGGAAACCTGTAAATATTTCCCGGCGCTTATTAATGCCGATGGTGTAGACGGGTTTACCATTTCCGGGAAGGGTACGCTGAATGGAAACGGCATGCGCTATTGGAAGGCTTTTTGGTTGCGTCGTAGCTGGAATCCCGAATGTACTAATAAAGACGAAATGCGTCCACGCCTGCTGTATGTCTCTAACAGTAAAGATGTGCAGGTGTCAGGCATACGGCTGGTCAATTCTCCTTTCTGGACCTCACACTATTATAAATGTGAGAACCTGAAATTACTGAACCTGTATATCTATGCACCGGCAGCCCCCGTAAAAGCACCCAGTTCTGATGCCATAGATTTAGACGCCTGCAAAAATGTGCTCATTAAAAACTGTTATATGTCGGTAAACGATGATGCGGTAGCATTGAAAGGCGGCAAAGGTCCGCAGGCAGATAAAGACCCCAATAACGGCGGCAACTTCAATGTTATTATTGAAGATAATACTTACGGTTTCTGCCATGGCGCACTAACCTTCGGCAGCGAATCCGTTCATAACCGAAATATTATCCTGCGCCGGATTAAAATAGACCATGCTCAAAGATTACTATGGTTGAAAATGCGCCCGGATACACCGCAGCTGTATGAATATGTAACCGTGGAGGATATTAAAGGCAGCGTAATCAATATGCTTTATATTCAGCCCTGGACACAGTTTTTTGACCTGAAGGGGGAGAAGGATATCAAAATGTCTTATGCTAATCATATCATCATGAAAAACCTGAAGCTGGACTGCGACAATGTATTTAATGTAAGCAATTCGGAACAGTATAAACTGACCAATTTCACATTTAAGGATTTAAAAATTAAGGCTGCTAAAAACGCTGCAATACATAAAGAATATATCGAAAACTTTAACCTGGATAATGTAGTGGTGAACGATCAGGAAAGATAAAATAGGCTGCCGGCGTGCCCGTATATAACCGGGTAAGCTGAAGCCTGTTGCCGGATCAAAAAAAGGGTGATATCATATCCGGTGTTATAACCTTTCACAGGCATTATTCGCATGCCTTGCTACCAGTCGCCATTTCCCGTTTTTATTCATCCATATATTGGTATACCGGCGATGTATCAGCTTTCCGGCATTGGGCGCCCCGGGGGCTGGTGTTACCTGTTCGTTGCCCATTACTACCACTGTGTTTTCATAAAACAGGAACAGCTCGGGTGTCCTCTCAAATGTGGTATAACGTATTATTCCCTGCCGGATCAGGCTAAGTAATTCATTCTTTTCTTTAACAATGCGATTGGTGGGGTGGTTTACCGTTACCTCATCATCCATAAGGCTATCCAACGCCAGTGAGTCTCCTTTAAATATAGCTGTGGCATGTGCCCTGTCCAATTGCCCGATAGTTTGCTGTAGTTGGCCTTGGGTTATATTATTTTGCGCCAGGGCGTTAATGCTGCCGGAAAGCAGGGCGTTTAGTAACAGACATTTTAATGTTAACATATAGCGTTATTAAAAGTTGGTGAAAGCTACACAAAAGTAAACATCTGCAGGTTGAGCGAGGTCCCTAAATAGAGTGATGGAGTATAAGATTTTTAAAATGTTGGCCTGTCTGTTTCTCGCTTTAATATTTAGCATATTCCGGATTTTACAACTGCCGGCAACTATAGATATTTGCATTATAAAAGTCAGGAATATGGACACACAGGCAAATATCAATTTTAAGAGAATTGCAGAAGCAATCGATTATATCAAAGCCAATTTCAAGTCACAGCCGAACCTGGACGAAGTGGCAAAGAATATACATCTAAGCCCTGCGCATTTTCAAAGGTTGTTTACAGAATGGGCAGGCACCAGCCCGAAAAAGTTTTTACAATATATCAGTATCGAGCATGCCAAGAAAATGCTGCTGCGGGATCAGGCAAGCTTGTTCGATGCTGCTTTTGAAACCGGGTTGTCCAGTACCAGCCGTTTGCATGATCTTTTTGTGAATATTGAAGGCATGACGCCCGCCGAATATAAAAATGGGGGTAAGAGCCTGCACATCTTATACAGTTTTGCAGAAAGTCCGTTTGGTCCATTGATTGTAGCCTCCACATCCAAAGGAGTTTGTTATATGGCTTTTGAAGATAACGAAGAGAAAGCTTTAAAGGACCTCGTTGCAAAATTTCCGAACGCGGTATTTGAACGGAAATTAGACATGTTACAACAAAATGCCTTATTCATTTTCCAGGATGATTGGAGCAGGCTTAATCAAATCAAATTGCACCTGAGGGGAACAGCGTTTCAGTTAAAAGTATGGGAAAGTTTGTTGAAGATTCCAATGGGCAAGCTCTCTACCTACGGTAACCTGGCGCATTCTATTGGAAGCCCGAACGCTTCAAGAGCGGTAGGTACTGCTATTGGCAGCAATCCTGTAGCCTTCCTGATTCCCTGTCACCGCGTTATTCAGTCAACGGGAGTCTTTGGCGGCTATATGTGGGGACCCACAAGAAAAGCAGCCATCATCGGCTGGGAAAGCGCACATACTCAATCTAAAATTGAAATGTAATGAAAGCAGTTGAGCAAAAGATAACAGCAGCAGACTGGCCGGCCATTAGAGAAGCTATGCATCAGAACGGGCATGCTATCATCCCCCGCTTGCTTTCTGATGAGCAATGTGAACTGCTGAAAGCCGGTTATGGACGCCATGATCTGTATCGCAAAACGGTGGTGATGGAACGCTATCGTTTTGGTTTGGGTGAGTATAAGTATTTTGACTATCCGTTGCCGGAGTTAATAAATTGTGTCAGGTCAGCTATATACCCGCATCTGGCTGTCATTGCCAATACCTGGTTTAAAGCGCTCAATATAGAAACACAGTTCCCTCCAAAGCATGCGGAATTGTTAGAGCAATGTCATATTAATGGGCAGGACAAAGCCACTGTTTTAGTTTTGAAATATGGAGCAGGAGGATTTAATACCCTGCACCAGGACCTGTACGGGGCTATTTATTTTCCGATCCAGGTGGTATTGATGCTGAACGAACCGGGTACAGATTTTACCGGTGGTGAATTCGTGTTAACCCGGCAGGTGCCAAGGGCGCAGTCTAAGGCAATTGTTCTTCAGCCCCGTAAAGGAGACGCGGTTATATTTACTACTAACTTTAAGCCGGAAAAAGGAACAAAAGGCTATTACCGGGTAAATATGAAACATGGCGTAAGCGAAGTGAAAACCGGGGAGCGCCATACCCTGGGTATTATTTTTCATGATGCGTTAAATTAATGTATGATACAGCATGTTGCTATGTCAGATAGGGCGCTGAGGAGCCGGATACGCAGTGGAAAGATAGGTTGGGGAGGCCATCAACAACTTAAAATATATGGCGTATTAAACTGTGCTTCCGGCAAAAGAATGAAAAGAACAAACAGGGTATTCTTCTATTCCGAAGAGGAAGCTTTGCTAAACGGTTACCGCCCTTGCGGACATTGCATGAAAGCAGCCTACAAAAAATGGAAAAATGGATCTATTTAATCAAACCATCGATCAGCATAAGAACTGGCTTCCCTACGATGGAACAGTCAATTATTATGGTAAACTATTGTCGGGAACAAAAGCAGATTTTTACCTGGAACAATTATTAAATACCATTGAATGGCGAAATGATGAAGCCGTTATTTTTGGCAAAAAAATTATTACTAAAAGAAAAGTGGCATGGTACGGCAATAAGCCTTATGAATATACCTACTCTAATACTACCAAGCGGGCCTTGCCCTGGACCGAAGCGTTGATCGCATTAAAAGCCCTGATTGAAAATAAGACGGGTGAAACCTTTAATTCTTGTCTCCTTAACCTCTATCATAGTGGAGAAGAAGGTATGGCCTGGCATAGCGATGCGGAAACCGACCTTAAAAAAGATGGAGCGATAGCTTCCCTGAGCTTTGGTGCAGAACGGAAATTTGCTTTCAAGCATAAACAAACGAAAGAAAGGGTAGAATTGCTTTTAGAGCATGGCAGCTTATTGATCATGAAAGATATTACACAAACTTTTTGGTGGCACCGGCTTCCGCCCAGCAAAAAGATAACCAGGCCCAGGGTGAATCTTACGTTCAGAACTATTGTAGAGTAAAGGCCTTTGTAAATCAATGCTTTTGGATTTTACACCACTATTCTATAGAAGCATTCGATTAGTAAAACGGTCAGTCATGGGTAAAAGATTGTCTGAACTCTTGTGGCGTTAAATGCGTCTTATTTTTAAACAACTTACTAAAAGATTGCGAATGCTCAAACCCTAATCTATACGCTATCTCGCTGATGGATAAGGAGGAGGTAGATAGCTGCTCTTTTGCTTTTTCAATCAGCTTTTCATGAATATGCTGTTGGGTATGCATACCCGTAAGCGACTTTAATAAAGAGCCCAGGTAGCTGGCAGAAATATTCAACTGTTCGGCCACATAATGAACAGTAGGCAGGCCTTTCTCCAGGATGGCATCATCCTCAAAATACTCCTGCAGTAGCCGGTTAAGCCGGTCTAAAACCTGGTGATTGCTGATCTTTCGCGTTAAAAATTGTCTTTGATAGAACCGCTCAGAATATTTCAATAGGGTTTCTAGTTGTGAGACTATAATATGTTGGCTGAACTGGTCTAGGTTAGCATGATATTCATGCCGGATATTCCGGATAATACCGTGTAATACTTCCTCCTCTTTTTCTGAAAGAAACAGCGCTTCATTAACGGCATAGTCAAAATATGCATACTTCTTTATAGCAATGGCTAAAGGCGTGTGCCAAAGAAAGTCGGGGTGGATTAACAGCAGCCACCCGGTATGTTGAGGGGTTGCGTTGTTACTATGCTGAATACTGAAAAGCTGGCCAGGCGCCAGGAAAAACAATACGCCTGCGTCAAAATCATATTGCTGCTGGCCATATTTTATTTTGGCATTCGTGGTTCTTTTTAGGGAGATAGAATAAAAGTCCTGTATAAAGGTGGTATTGTCTCCATAAGATGGGATTAAACTATAGTCAATCACACTGATCAATGGATGTTCGGGTGGAGGCAAATTCCTTAAATGGTGGAATTCGCTGATGGTTTTGATCCGCTGAGGTGATAGCCTTTTCATATGTTAAATGTAGCGATTAGCTGTTAAATGCCCGGGCAAATTCGGCTGCATAAGCTTCCAGCCGTACCTTTCCCAGTACAGGTGAATGCTGGTCATAGTCTTCCCTGAGCTTACCCGTATGAATAGCCATTCCAAGCTCCACATATTTTCCGGCTGATTCTTCGGTCATGCCGCGGGCTATTAAGGTATCAAATACAACCTCTTTAGGCAATGTCTTCCATTCCAGGTCAGGTTTGCCAATAGCGTTACCTAGTATAGTTGCTGCTTCATTGCAGGTAAGGTCATCGCTTGCCACATAACGAATAGCTTCAATAGCTTTGGTTTTTACCAGTTCTTCAGCTATTGCTGTTGCGATATCCTGGGGAGCTACCATGGTTAACCGGTCATCACCGCCATAAACCGATCCCATAAACCCGGCTGTTTTGATCATGTCAATAAAACCCAATAAATTATAATAGAAAAATGTAGGGCGCACATGGGTTAGTAAAATATCAGGGATGGTGTTCAATGTTTGCTCTACAAAATACGAGCCTCTTATAAAGCCGGTGCCCGACGAAAGATGAGCGCCGTAGCTGCTTAAACAAACAATTCGTTGAATCCCCGAACGCAGTATAGCCTGCTGATACGATTTTCCTGTTTCCTGGTAATAAGCCATTTGGTCAGGATGGGTGTAGTTTGGCGGTATCATACAATACGCAGCATCAACTCCTGTAAAAGTACGCGTTAAAAAATCGGTATCCGATAAAGAACCAATAGCTGCTTCGGCTCCCAGGTCGTGAATGGCTTCCTGTTTTTGAGGGTTGCTGCTGATAACACGAAGGGTATGGCCCTTTGCTATTAATTCCTGTACAAGAGGTTTGCTGATATTGCCTAAAGAACCTGTAATAATGATCTTCATTTTCTTTGATTTTTGTTGACACAAAGTTCTGACCTGTCATCCATGTCAATGTAGCCAGATCGACTTTTGTTGTAGCCAAAAATGAATAAGTGATCGAGTTGAACTATTCTTGTTGGGCTGAATAATTATCAGGAACTTTATAGTTGATAGAGTTAAAAAAGGATAATGATCCCAACGAATAAATAATATGGACTATAACAATATATCTTTGAAAGACGGCGACTATTGCAAAGTATTAAGCGGCACTCATAAAGGAAAACAAGGAAGAGTGCGTGATATCCATACCAGCAAGACCGGTCATATTACTATTACTGTAGAGCAGGATGATCATACTCGTTTTAAAACCCTGGCCCGTAATGTAGAAATTATTAAGTTGTGAATTAGTTATCATGAAATTAACCGCCTTGCGTCCTATGATCTATACAGATCACCTGGAAGATACGATTCGGTTTTATACTGATGTACTGGGTTTTACCCTGGCAGGGAAAAATGACGATTGGGGTTGGGCTTCTCTTTATAAAGGCAAGGTTTCAATGATGCTGGCTAAACCTAACGGCCATGAAGCCTTTGAAAAGCCTGTTTTTACCGGTAGCTTTTATTTTAATACGGATGAGGTAGACGCCCTGTGGCAATCCCTAAAAGATAAAGTGAAAGTATGCTATCCTATTGAGAATTTCGAATGGGAAATGCGCGAATTTGGAATTTATGACAATAATGGTTACCTGCTTCAGTTTGGGCAGGATATCGCTACTTTAAAATAGTCGATTGCCAATTACCGTATTAATTGGGTAGTTCATGTATTTATTTCAAACGATTGAAAACAAACGCCGGTTGAAAAACCGATAAAAAAGGGAATAAACAACAGAGAAGAGCAGGACGCAGCAGGATAATAAATAATCAAACTCTTCTATTTTCGTTTCAGCCGTTATAGGTCAACCTGTTCAAAACAACGATTGAAACGATTCGTATGAAAGTGTTACAACAAAAGAGGCCGTACGTCGACATAGTATTAGGTAGCGTTTTCTGTTTGTTACTGATGTTATGGTGCGATTTGACTATGGCCAGGGATCCGCTACCACAGCGCAAATACAACTTTAATAGCGATTGGCTTCTTAAATTAGGTGATACGCCCGAAGCAAAAGAGGCCGGCTACAGGGATGTCGACTGGAAAAAAGTTACGCTCCCCGCTGCCTGGAACGAGGATGATGCTTTTAAAAAAGATATCGTCGATCTGCCTACGGGTATTGTTTGGTACCGGAAGCATTTTAAATTGCCGGTATCATCCAAAGGACAAAAAGTGTTTATTGAATTTGAGGGCATACGCCAGGGTGGTGATTTTTATGTTAACGGGAAAGCCGTTGGTTTTCATGAAAATGGGGTGACCACGTTTGGGTTTGATATCACCGACCTGGTGCATTTTGATGGACAGGAAAATATCATTGCGGCACGTATTGATAACGACTGGAACTATCGCGAAAGAGCTACCAACAGTAAATACCAATGGGAGGATAAGAACTTTAATGCCAACTATGGAGGTATCATCCGCAATGTGTTTTTACATATTACACCCCGATTATATCAAACCTTACCACTGTATTCCAACCTTAAAACTACAGGCGTATATATTTATGCGAGTGATTTTGATATCAAGGGGAAAACGGCAACCATCAACGCGGCTTCCGAAATAAAAAATGAAACACAGCAGGCGCAACAGGTGGGCTATAAAGTAGACCTGGTTGACCTGAATGGAAAAACAATAAAATCTTTTACAGGGGAGAATATAACAATACAGCCTGGCGAAACAAAAACATTGAGCGCTAAGTCGCGCGTTGCAGGACTTAATTTCTGGAGCTGGGGATATGGCTATTTATACCAGGTAAAAACTTCGTTGCTGGTAAACGATCAGCCGGTGGATGTGGTGACCACCAAAACAGGTTTCCGGAAAACCGCATTTAAAGACGGGATGATCTATCTCAATGATCGCGTAATGATGGTGCACGGCTATGCGCAAAGAACTTCCAACGAATGGCCTGCTTTAGGTACTTCGGTTCCGGCCTGGATGAGCGATTACAGTAATGGCCTGATGGTAGAAAGTGGCGGTAACCTGGTGCGTTGGATGCATATTGCTCCCTCCAAACAGGATGTGGAAAGCTGCGACAGAGTAGGGCTGATACAGGCCATGCCTGCAGGTGATGCAGAAAAAGATGTGGAAGGAACCCGTTGGGATCAGCGGGTAGCGGTAATGCATGATGCCATTATTTATAATCGTAACAACCCGAGTATTATTTTTTACGAATGTGGTAATGAAAGCATCAGCGAGCCGCACATGGCGCAAATGAAAGCATTGCGTGATCGCCTGGATCCTTACGGCGGAAGGGCGATTGGCAGCCGTGAAATGCTGGATAGCAAGGTTGCCGAATATGGCGGTGAAATGTTATATACCAACAAAAGTGCTCATATACCGATGTGGGCGATGGAATATTCCCGTGACGAAGGCTCCCGTAAATACTGGGACGAATGGACGCCGCCTTTTCATAAGGATGGTGAAGGACCCTTACATAACGGGCAAAGTGCTGCCACTTACAACAGGAATATGGAAAGCCATGCCCTGGAAAATGTAAAACGCTGGTACGAGTTCTGGAAAGAACGCCCGGGTACGGGTAAGAGAGTGAGCAGCGGGGGCGTTAACATTGTTTGGTCAGAAACCAATACCCATCATCGCGGTGAAGAGAATTATCGTCGCAGTGGCGAGGTAGACGCCATGCGTATTAAAAAGCAAAACTATTATGCACATGAAGTAATGTGGGACGGATGGGTAGTGCCTGAAAGCTATCGTGCGCATATAGTAGGACATTGGAATTATAAGCCGGGTGTAACGAAAGATATGTACGTGATTTCTTCTGCCGCCAAAGTGGAACTGAAGGTTAATGGCAAATCATTAGGTTATGGCGCACTGAGCGACGGATTCATCTTTACTTTTAAAAATGTAGAATGGGACTCCGGAACGATCACGGCTATAGGCTATGATAAAAATAATAAGCAGGTATGTACTGCGCAGCTGGAAACTGCCGGAGATCCGGTAAGGCTACGCCTGACAGAAATTAAACGCCCAACGCCCTTCCTGGCTGATGGTAATGATGTTTCTATTGTTGAAGTAGAAGTGGTAGATGCTAAAGGTCGGCGTTGCCCGACGGCTTTGAATAAGGTACAGTATACGTTGGATGGACCGGGAGAATGGCGGGGTGGTATGGCGATGGGGCCAGATAACTATGTATTAGCAAAAAGTTTCCCGGTCGAAGGGGGCGTAAACCGTTTTATGGTTCGCTCAACCACTACTCCGGGTGTTATTACTGTAAAAGCCCAGGCTGATGGATTAAATGCAGCATCCATACAATTAACAACCCGCCCGGTTAAAACAGAAAATGGATTGGGTGCTGTATTACCTGCAGCAGGGCTGCCAGCTGTATTAACCCGGGGCGCTACGCCGGCAACAGCTTCTTACACCGTAAGCCGCAAGGCATTGAGTGTGAAGTCGGCTACGGCGGGAGCGAATGCTGAAAAGGCGGGACAGAGCTACGATGACAATGAATTAAGCGATTGGGTAAACGATGGTAAACTCAATACCGCATGGATTGAATATGAACTCGCGGAAGCGACAACAGTAGATGAGATTGCGCTGAAGCTAAATAATTTCCGTTCCAGAACTTATCCTTTGATCATTACAGTAGATGGTAAAGAAGCGTTCAACGGTACTATTAAGCCTACTCTGGGATACTACACCATCCAATGCAAGCCGGTTAAAGGTACAAAAATACGCATCCGGCTGGCAACCAATGCTGCTACAGGACTGGGTTCGGGCGAAGTGGAAGTAGGGGGCAAGAAGCTGGATGATGGTGTAGCGCGTGATGATGCAAAAGCCAAAGGTGCTTTAAGTATTATTGAAGCAGAGTTTTATGAGCTTGTCAAATAACGAACTTTAACGCATAATGGAATTGCTGATGAAAAAGCTGGTGGTGTTTTGGGCAGCTCTCATAGTAGGCTCCCTTCAGGCGCATGCAGATTTTGTTTTCCAACGAAATAAAAATCTATCGGTATCGCTCGATAAGCAAGAGGCCCTGATTGTACATACAGCTTTGGGAATGCTGAAAAAAGATTACGCTAAAGTTTTCGGTAGTGAAATTATAGAAGCTGCCAGCCCGCTTATTTTTATCGGCACTTTGAGAGGGAACAGCGTGGCGGAAAAGATGGTCTCTGCTAAACTATTGAATGATTTACGTTCACATAACGAAGGCTTTATAATGGAGGTTAAAAACGACCGGTTATATATCGTAGGTTCTGATAAAAGAGGTACCGCTTACGGTATATTAGAGCTGTCAAGGATAATCGGGGTGTCTCCCTGGGAATGGTGGGCTGATTCACAGGTAAAAAAAAGATCTACAGTAAGCCTTAAAAATGGATTTACGAAGCTGGAATATCCATCGGTGAAATACAGGGGTATTTTCTTTAATGATGAAGACTGGGGACTATTACCCTGGAGCAGTACCAACTTTGAGCCAGGTCTGCCCACGGTAGGAAAAACTGAAGGAGCTATCGGTCCTAAAACTTATGCGAAAGTTTTTGAATTGTTATTAAGATTAAGAGCCAATACGATCTGGCCGGCCATGCATGAGGTAACGGTGCCCTTCTATTTCACCAAAGGAAATAAAGAAATAGCCGATCAATACGGAATTATTATAGGTACCTCTCATTGCGAACCCCTGATGAGGAATAGCGTAAACGAATGGGATATAGCAGGTAAAGGTGACTATAACTACATGACGAATAAGGAAGCGATGCTGGCTTACTGGACGGAAAGGTTAAAGGAATTAAAGAGCGCTGATAATATCTATACGATCGGTTTAAGAGGTAAGCACGACGGGATGATGCAGGGAGTAAGAACACTGAAAGAGCATAAAACAGTACTGTCTCAGGTGCTTAAAGATCAAAGAGAACTTTTGAAAATCTATGTAAACCCGGATGTGACAAAAATACCACAGGTGTTTATACCTTATAAGGAAGTGCTGGATGTATATAATGATGGGATGGAAGTGCCGGAAGATATCACGCTGATCTGGTGTGACGATAATTATGGATACCTGAAACATTTCCCGACGGAGAAAGAGCGCGCACGCAAAGGAGGCAATGGTGTGTATTATCATATCTCTTATTGGGGACGCCCGCACGATTATCTCTGGCTGTCTACCAATCATCCCGCACAGCTGTATACCCAGATGAAGCAGGCTTATGATAAAGGCGCTAAGGATATGTGGATAGTAAATGTCGGCGATTTAAAACCCGGCGAATATCTGACAGAATTGTTCCTGGATATGGCCTGGAATATCAATGCAATAAAAAATGACGTCAGCGGCCTGGATCAACATCTGAAACACTGGTTAGGCAGGGAGTTCGGTTCATCGAATGGGCAGGCATTGCTCGGGGTAATGAATGAATATTATCGCCTGGCATATATCCGTAAACCTGAATTTATGGGCGCCACGAGAACCGAAGAGAAAGATCCAAAGTATAAAATTGTGGCCGATCTGCCCTGGAGCGAGACGGCAATCCGTGAAAGATTAAAAGCTTATGATGTGTTGTCGGTACAGGTTATGAATCTTTCAAAAAAAATACCTGTGGTTCAAAAAGATACCTGGTTTCAATTGGTAGAATACCCCGTGCTGGCCGCTGCTGAAATGAACAAAAAAACATTGTACGGACAGTTAGCCAGGCATGGTAAAGCAGCCTGGGCCGAGAGCGATAGGGCTTATGATCGGATAGAGCAGCTTACGCAACAATATAATGCAGTGAGTAATGGAAAGTGGAAGGGAATAATGAATTTTAAACCCCGTAACCTGGCTGTTTTCGACCAGCTGCCTCGTATAAAAGCTGAAGCTGGCCTGGCATCTCATACTCCTCCAAAATTTTTATGGAATGGAATAGCTTATACTTCTTATTCAGGAAGTAAACCCCTCTCTCATGGTTTAGGCTACCAGCGAGGCGCGGTTACCGTGCCAGTGGGCACAACGTTAAGCTATAGTTTTAATGCAGAGGGAGCTGATTCCTTACGCGTTGAGCTGGCATTAGCGCCTAATCATCCTGTGGAAGGAAAAGCGATCCGTTATGCGGTCCGTATAAATGATGGACCGGAGCAAACCGTAAACTATGCTACAGAAGGCCGAAGTGAAGAATGGAAGGAGAATGTATTGCGTAACCAGGCCATCCGCAATACCAGCCATATAGTGGACAAAAAAGGTGAACAAACCATCTACATCAGGGCTTTGGATGAAGGTGTTGTAGTGGATCAGGTAAAGGTTTGGTGAGGATCATAAAATTTCATTCTTGATGTTTCTTCATGCCTTAATGGTGATAAAAGAATTTGAAGAAAGGGAAACCATTAAGGAATTAAGGGAATTGAGACCTGTGATTGATAGAACTGTTTAGTACGATTCTTAATGTTTCTTCATACCTTAATGTTTTATAAAATAGTTTGAAGTAAAGGAAACCATTAAGGGATTAAGGGTATTGAGGTTGGGTTTATAAAAGAATTTGAAGAGGCGGAAACCATTAAGGAGTTAAGGGTATTAAGATTGGTAATCTATTGAGCCGTTGACAGCAATTCTTAATGTTCCTTCATTCCTTAATGTTTTATAATATGGGGCTTGAGGAAAAGGGGAACCATTAAGGTATTAAAACGTTGAGTAGTTTTGTGAAATTATTGATGATTTTAAAAACAAAAGATGACACAACAAATAAACTGGGGAATCATTGGTTGCGGCGATGTAACAGAAGTAAAGAGCGGACCGGCATTTAATAAAGTAGCGCATTCCAAACTTATTGCAGTGATGCGTCGTAACGCAGACAAAGCTGCGGATTATGCCCGCAGGCATGGTGTACCCAAGTGGTATGCTAATGCTGATCAGCTTATCAATGACCCTGAAGTAAATGCAGTATATATAGCTACGCCACCGAGTACACACGCAGCTTATACATTAGCGGCCCTGCGTGCAGGAAAACCGGTATATGTAGAAAAGCCAATGGCCCTGAACGCTGCTGAAGCCAGGCAAATGTATAACTATGCAACGCATAAGAATGTAAAACTTTGTATAGCGCATTACCGTCGCATGCAGCCGATGTTCTTAAAAATAAAGTCCTTGGTTGATGAAGGCGCTATTGGCCACATACGTTTTGTACAGCTGCACCTGTTGCAAAGCCCGTCAGCCAACCTAATTGCCCGCTCCGAAGAAAACTGGCGTATCAATCCTGCTGTATCAGGCGGAGGCCTTTTTCATGATTTGGCTCCTCACCAGATCGACCTGTTGCTGTACCTGTTTGGAGCAGTGAAGCAATATACAGGCCTTGCTATCAATCAAACCCGGGCATCCCAGGCAGATGACCTGGTGAGCGGCTCCATACTTTTTGAAAACGGAGTTTTATTTAACGGGGTTTGGTGCTTTACCGTTAATGAACAGGATGTGGCTGATACCTGCACCATTTACGGTTCAAAAGGAACCATTCGCTTCGGATTTTTCGGGCAAAAAGTATGGGTGACGGTTGACGGGCAAACAGAATTATTGGAGTTTGAGCCTCTGCAGCATGTAGAGCAGCCTATGATCGAAAAAGTGGTGAACTATTTCCTGGGCAGTGGCGAAAATCCCTGTAGTGGAGCTATTGGAACCGAAGTTATGGAAATCATTGATGCGTTTACCGCTAATAACAGGAGTGGTTTCGATGTATAAGAATTACATGTACATTATGTAGGGGAAGCCCTTAAGAGTACTGCACGTGGTTTTACTAGGTACACGGTAATTCAGTTGGCCGATGAGTACGCTTCAGAGCTGCGATTGAAGCAATCATTGAATTTCCAGCAAGGATTCGCATTTTCACGAATCATATACATAATACGTTATATCGTCGTTTTCAGGATGAAGCAGGATGGTTGTTTGCGGGATGGTATTATCTTTAAGGCTTCTTCAATAAAACGATTATATGCCTGATGAAGATTAGTGCTTCTCCATTGTTGTTCATCACTTTAGCCAGACGCAGGTCAACGTTATTCGGCCGAACTCTTATGATTGGCATATCACCCGGTTTAAAACACAGAAAAATAAAGCAATAGGATTGCGGTTTTATAACTTTTAAGGAAAAAGCTCTTTTGGATATATAAAATAATTGGATGAAAAAATTACTGTTTTCCTGTTTCATGGTGTTAGGGGTAAGCCAGTTAATGGCTCAAGCCCAATGGCCCGTTATTACGCAGCAGGCAAAACCATGGACCCGCTGGTGGTGGATGGGTAGCGCTGTTGACAAAAATAATATCAGTAACCTGTTGCAGCAATACAGCCGGTCTGGCTTGGGTGGTGTGGAGATCGTACCCATCTACGGGGCTAAGGGGTATGAGAATCGTTATATTAAGTACTTATCGCCTCAGTGGATGCAAATGCTCGATCATACTATAAGCAGGGCCAAGGCTTTAAATATGGGCGTATACATATCGGTAGGCACTGGTTGGCCTATTGGCGGATCGCATGTTACCAAAGAAGATGCTGCGTCCAAGGCCCTGGTGCAGCAATATGATCTGAAGGCTAATACTGCTTTATCAGATATTATCGCGGTAAACGATCCTAAGCAAAAGGATGGCGCTGTTTTAAGTGTGTTGATGGGGTATAATAATATCGGCCAGGCTATGGATCTGACCGGTAAAGTAGATGCTTCCGGCAAGCTGAACTTTAAGCCGGATGAGGATCTGAAGCTATTTGCTTTGTTTAGTGGTAAAACCCGCCAGGCCGTAAAAAGAGCAGCGCCCGGTGGCGAAGGATTCACAATAGATCATTTCTCAAAAACGGCAACTGCCAACTATTTTAAAGCATTTGATACAGCTTTTGGCAACAGCTCACATGGCGTAAAAGGATTCTTTAATGATAGCTATGAGGTATACGGCGCTAACTGGACGCCTGAATTCTTTAATGAATTCAATAAGCGCAGGGGTTACGATCTGAAGCCGTATATCAATGCACTTTTTTCCGATACACAAGATGATCGTACTGCACGTATCAAATCTGATTACCGCGAAACAATGGCTGACCTCATGCGCGAGAACTTTTCGACCGTGTATACTAATTGGACACATCAGCGCATGGCGCTTTCCATTAACCAGGCGCACGGTTCTCCCGGCAATCTGCTCGATCTTTATGGTGCATTTGATGTGCCCGAAACTGAAACCTTTGGCAGCAGCTATTTTTCTATTAAAGGGTTAAGACGTGATAGCGCGGATATAAGAAATGTGGATCCCGATCCGAATATGCTGAAGTTTGCTTCATCTGCAGCACATGCTTATGGCAAGCCATTGACAAGCTGCGAAACCTTTACCTGGTTGAGCGAGCATTTTAAGACTTCCTGGAGCCAATGCAAACCGGAAGTAGACCAGGTCTTTCTTTCGGGTATTAACCATGTATTTTATCACGGCACCACCTACAGCCCTGCAGATGCCAAATGGCCGGGATGGTTGTTTTATGCATCGGTAAACTTTGTACCTAATAACAGCTTGTGGCCCCACCTTAAAGGACTGAATGAGTATATCGCACGCTGCCAGTCGGTATTGCAGGCCGGTGCTCCAGATAATGAATTGGCGATCTATTGGCCGGTATATGATATATGGCATAATGCCAAAGGCATGGATAAACCATTATCGGTACATCATGTAGACGATTGGTTACATCCGACCGCCTTTTATAAAAACCTGGTATCATTACAAAATGAGGGTTATGCTTTGGACTTTGTATCGGATAAAATGCTGGAACAGGCCAAAGCTAACGGAACGCAGTTTCGTATTTCTCCTAAAGGTGGATTGCATGAGGTATTGCTGATCCCGGCATCTGGTAAAATGCCGGTGGCAACTTTTAAGAATATCGTAAGACTGGCGGCTGAGGGGGCATCTGTTGTTATACAGCAGTTTCCGCAAGATGTGCCGGGTTATAAAAATGTGGAGCAAGAGAGGGAAGAGTTAAAGCGCCTCATCGCAGATCTTACATTGTCGGCCAACGGCAAGCTGCAGGTAGCTGCTGTGGGTAAGGGAAAGATTGTGGTAGGTGATATGCATGAAGCCTTGGTCTATTTAAAAGTAGCACGGGAAACCATTGCCGATAGTGGATTGAAATTTATCCGTAGAAAATTGGCAGATGCTACATATTATTTTATCGTGAATAACACGGCTAATGATTTCGATAAAACAATTGCCCTGCAAAAAACTGCAGCAACAGTTTTGGCAATGGACCCCGCGAGGGGAACCGTTAACAAAGTTTCATATCAAAATAATATGGCCGCCACCAGCTTCAGATTACAATTGAAATCGGGCGCATCCATCATTATAAAGCTTTCGGGTAAGAAAGAGGAAGCGCCTGCTTATAAATATTTAGAGCCCGCAGCAGAGGCAATTCAACTGCAAAATAACAGGTGGACGTTAAGCTTTAAAGAAGGCGGACCTCAGCTGCCGGCCACGCAGCAAATGACGGGTATTAAACCTTGGACGGATTTTACGAGTGATGCCCGTACGCAAGCCTTCTCCGGAACGGGTGTTTATACAACTTCTTTTGTTCTTAAAAATAAAGTCGCAGACTACCTGCTGCAACTGGATCAGTTATATGAATCGGCGAGGATCATGGTTAATGGCAAAGACGCGGGCCTGATCTGGAGCCTGCCATTTGAAATGAGAATAGGGCAGTATTTAAAAGCGGGAAATAATACCATTAGCATTGAAGTGTGCAACCTGATGGCCAACCGTATCCGTGATATGGATCAGAAAGGTGAGGTGTGGCGCAATTACCATGAGATCAATTTCGTAAATATTAATTATAAAGATTTCGATGCCGGCAAATGGAAAGTACAGCCGTCAGGATTAGGAGGGACCGTAAAGTTGGTGCCGTTGAAATAAGAGGCAATAAGTTGATTCCTTATCGTCATTTCGACCATCTTAGCCATAGGCTATGAGGGAGAAATCTGCCTCACATTGATTGGCTCGACACCGATCAATGATTGACGAAATTCTAAACATTTTACATGAAAGATTTTTATTGTAAAAAGCGCTCTCTCGCTAATATGGCTGGGCAACTATCTTCCCTTTTTTTAAAACTTGTACGGCAATGCGGGTTCGCTCAATTGAAAAAACCTGGACGGCCTGATACGAAAATTGGCTGTAAGAGCGGTAACCGTATTAGGTTAAAAGGAGCCGGTTACCTGTAGCTTTGCGCAGGCCCAAAAACAGTTGTTGATCACGATACCTCGCACAACGTGATCTCCTTTGATATAGCACAGATATTGAAAATCGAATAGGAATAAAATGAATAGAACTATACTGAAAACGCTATTGGTGATTTTAGGAATTCAATCAGCAATGAGCCTGCAGGCCCAGGAAAAGATAGTACTCTGGCCAATGGGAAAAATGCCCAATAGTAAGGGCTTGCAGGCAAAAGATAGTATTGTAAAAGAATACTTATTTACAACCACCGAGCCCCGCATGTATGTATATCCGGCGGCTAAGGAAAACAATACCGGGGCAGCAATTTTAATCGTACCGGGAGGTGGCTATTTGAGGTTGCCGGCAGATTATTCAAAAAATGCAACCGCATTATATTACCAGTCAAAAGGCATCAACGTATTTGTGCTCTGCCATCGTTTACCGGGCTCAGGGGATTTGATCAGCCCCGAAAAAGCGCCCCTGCAGGATGCACAACGGGCCATGCGGATAATACATGCCAACGCGGCCCGATGGGAAATAGATACCAGCCGCATTGGAGTAGGCGGTACATCAGCCGGTGGCCATGTGGCATCAAGCCTGGGTACCCACCTGGAAGATGTAAGCGCTATAGGCGATGAATTAGATAGCTATTCTTTTCATCCTGATTTTATGATATTGATTTCTGCAGTGATCTCTTTTAAAGAGGGCATCGCTCATAAAGGCAGCCGCGACCGGCTGATAGGAACTGCATCACCAGGGACTCTTGCGGAATTTTATTCTAATGAAAACAGGGTTACTAAGGCAACCCCACCCACGTTGCTGGTTCATGGCAATGATGATAAAACAGTATCGTCTTTAAACAGCGTTGCATTTTACCAGGCTTTAAAAAAGATGGACATCTCCTCGTCCCTGCATATATTTCCCTATGGTGGCCATGGTTATACGGTAAACAAAAACCCCGGGTCGGCAAATATGTGGCCGGAAATTACTTTGGAATGGCTAAGAGAAATGAAATACATACAATAGTTATCTTAGCGGATCAAAAAAGTACAAGAAATGCAATTATTTGAACAAACATGGCGCTGGTATGGCCCTAACGACCCGGTTTCACTGTGGGATGTAAAGCAGGCAGGCGCAACCGGTGTTGTAACGGCTTTACATCATATTAAGAACGGAGAAGTATGGACAGTAGAGGAAATTCAAAAAAGAAAATCTGAAATTGAAGCGGTAGGTCTTACCTGGTCGGTGGTGGAAAGCGTGCCGGTTCACGAACATATCAAAACACAGGAGGGCGATTATAAAAAATATATTGAGCATTATAAACAAAGCATCCGTAACCTGGCTGCATGCGATATACGTATCGTTACTTACAATTTTATGCCGGTGTTAGACTGGACGCGTACTGATTTAGCTTACACCATGCCGGACGGATCGAAGGCCCTGCGGTTTGAAAGGGCTGCATTTATAGCTTTTGATGTGTTTTTATTGAAACGTCCTGGCGCAGAAAAGGATTACACGGAAGAGGAATTGACTAAGGCGAGCAAGAGACTGGAGGGAATGAGTGAAGAAGAAAAGAATACGCTGGTAGCTAATATGATTGCTGGTTTACCTGGTGCGGAAGAGAGCTTTACCCTGGAGGAATTTCAAAAGCAATTAGATCGTTACAGCAATACCGATGCGGAGCGGCTTCGTTCAAACCTGATCTATTTCTTATCGGAAGTAGCGCCGGTCGCTGATGAAGCAGGTGTGAAACTGGCTATTCACCCGGATGACCCTCCATATGCGATCCTGGGCCTGCCCCGGATCATGAGTACAGAAGCTGATTTTCAAAAACTGGTAAGTGCCGTTCCCAATACGTCCAACGGTTTGTGCTACTGTACTGGTTCGTTTGGGGTAATCGCTCAAAACGATTTGCCTGCTATGTTGCGTAACCTGGGCGACCGTGTTAATTTTATTCACCTGCGATCTACACAACGGAATGAAGAAGGAGATTTTTATGAAGCCAATCACCTCGAAGGTAATGCCAATATGTATGCAGTGATGAAAGAGCTGGTGTTGTTGCAGCAGAGAAGACAGATATCTTTACCGGTGCGGCCGGATCATGGTCATCAAATGGTGGATGACCTGCGCAAGAAGACAAATCCTGGGTATTCTTGTATCGGCCGTTTACGCGGGTTAGCGGAGTTGCGAGGACTGGAAATGGGCATCGCATATTCTATTTTATCGTAAATTCTATTTTTTGTTAAAAACAGGTGTATCATTGAGGCAGGCCAAAACCTGCCTCAACTTTTTTATATCCTAATTGTTCTTTACAACATATATCCTATAAAAATAAAGTAATGAACAAAGTAAAAATTTCGAATACAGATCTGGAGATCGCTCCTCTGAATTTTGGTGGTAATGTATTTGGCTGGACTTTAAATGAAGAGCAATCTTTTGGTATATTAGATGCTTTTGTTGATAAGGGCTATAATTTTATAGACACGGCGGATACTTATGCCTGGTGGGTAAACGGTACCGGTGGCCAGTCTGAAACCATCATTGGTAACTGGATAAAAGCCCGCAACAACCGTGATAAAATTGTGCTGGCTACTAAAGTGGGTTCTGAAACCAAGGAGCATGGCTATGATATCAGCAAAGCGCATATATTAAAGTCGGTGGACGAATCCCTGAAACGTTTGCAAACCGATCATATCGACTTGTATTATACCCATTTCGACGATCATAAAACCCCGGTAGAAGAAACCTTATCAGCTTATGACGAAATCATCAAAGCCGGGAAAGTGCGGTATATAGCGGCATCCAATCTTTCTCCTGAAAGACTGGTGGCTTCGTTCGAGGCTGCGGAGAAAAATAACCTGCCACGCTATGTAGCCCTGCAGCCCCACTATAATTTGGTTGAAAGAGAAAAGTATGAGCAACAGTATGCTGCTTTGGTACAGCAATATAACTTGTCCGTTTTTCCCTACTGGTCTCTAGCAGCTGGCTTCTTAACCGGTAAGTATCGTAGCGAAGCCGATTTCAATAAAAGTGCGCGTGGCTCCGGTGCTGCAAAATACCTGAATGAAAAAGGGTTGGCTTTATTAGGTGCTTTAGATCAGGTGGCTGCAGCTCATGATACTACACCTGCAACGGTTGCTTTGGCATGGTTACTGGCGCAGCCGAATATTGACGCTCCTGTTGTAAGTGCCACCAGCAATCATCAGCTGGAAGCTTTATTTTCGGCCCCTGAATTAACACTTTCCGGAGAAGACCTGGATACATTGGATAAAGCAAGTAAATAATCTGACAGAAAAAGTTTTGAATAGAGCCTGGTCCGCTAGGCTTTTCTATTGTATGCGATCTTCCTTTATATGAAACTTTTTTAGACAGTACCAGGTAAAAAAAGTACGACTTCCTGTTTGCAGTAATCAACTAAATACCTATTTTTAATTGTATAATTAACAATTAAAAATGAATTGCCATGAAGAAAATGACACTGGCCCTGCTTACAGCAGTTTTGGGAGCCGGAGTGAATGCACAGGTTGTAACTACTACATTGAATACCGGAGAAGCTAAAACAACCATTAGTAAACATATATACGGGCATTTTGCCGAGCATCTGGGCCGGTGTATCTATGATGGTTTTTGGGTGGACGAGAACCTGGACGTGAAAAAGCAGGGGCGCATCCGGTTGGATGTAGTAGAAGCGCTGAAGAAAATAAAGATACCCAACCTGCGCTGGCCCGGCGGATGTTTTGCTGACGAGTATCATTGGAGAGATGGTATAGGTAAGCCAGCCGATCGCCCTAAAATGGTAAACACTAACTGGGGCGGAGTTTCTGAAGATAATAGTTTCGGTACCCACGAGTTCCTGGAATTGTGTGGTTTGTTGAATACTGAGCCTTATGTAGCGGGCAATGTGGGCAGCGGTACCGTGGAAGAAATGGCTAAATGGGTGGAATATTTAAATTCTCCCGCACAAAGCACGATGACAGAACTCAGGAAGCAGAATGGCCGCGAACAGCCCTGGAAAGTGACTTACTGGGGCGTTGGTAACGAGAGCTGGGGCTGTGGGGGAAATATGACACCTGAGTACTATGCCGACCTGTATAAAAGGTATGCTACTTATGCCCGTAATTACCCGGGCGCACCTTTAAAAAAGATTGCAAGCGGTGCTAATTCCGACGACTACAGGTGGACCGAAGTATTGATGAAAAATATCCCGCGCAACCAGATGTGGGGTGTGACATTGCATTATTATACATTGCCAACAGGCAACTGGAGCGGCAGTAAGGGATCTGCAACAGCATTTAATGAGCAGGAATATTTTAAAACCATGAAAAACTGTCTGCATATGGAAGAGCTGGTGCAGAAGCATTCGGCGATCATGGATAAATACGACAAAGAAAAGCGTGTAGCACTGGTTGTAGATGAGTGGGGAATCTGGACGGATGTTGAGCCAGGCACCAATCCGGGTTTCCTGTACCAGCAAAACAGTTTAAGGGATGCATTAATTGCCGGAACAACACTCAATATATTCAACAACCATGCAGACCGCGTGAAGATGGCTAACCTGGCCCAAACAGTGAATGTGCTGCAATCTATTGTATTGACAAAGGGAAAGGAAATGTTGCTAACGCCTACTTACCATGTGTTCGACCTGTTTATGGGGCATATGGATGCGAAGCTGATTCCCATGAGCTTTACTACGCCTGACTATACCAGCGGGAACGACAGGATTCCTGCAGTAAACGCCTCGGCTTCACTCGACTCTAATGGCAAAATGCATATTACCCTGGTAAATATCGATGCCGGAAAGGATATAACGTTAAATATAGCTTTGAAAGGCAAAACGTATAAAAAAGTGAATGGTCGTATACTTACTTCCAAAAGCTTTACCGATATCAACACATTTGAAAACAAAAACAAGGTAGTACCCGCAGCTTTCAATGGCGCTGCAATTGAAAAAGAGGCGCTGCGTATTAAGCTTCCCCGGTTAAGCGTGGTTAGCCTTAGCTTGGAATAAAAAGCCTGCTGCAAGTTAATCAAACGTTTGAAATAATAATTTGTTAACAGTAAAACCGGAAATAGATCGTTTATCGTTATTATTGTTGCCGCCATTTTAAATTTTTATACCCCAACGTTATGAACAAAAAATTCTTTCTGTTATGCTTTGTAGCAGGTATTTTCAGTTGCAAAACGGCGTCGGTACTTGCAGACTATGGCATCGATAAGGGAGATGAGTATGCATCTATAGCAGTATTACCCGATACCCAGTATTACACGGCTTTGCGCCACGGCGGCACAATGAGCATGTTTCAGAACCAGATCGACTGGCTGATCAAAAACTATCAAAAGGAAAAAATTGCCTATATTATTCATTTAGGTGATATAACGGATCATAATACCCCGGTTGAGTGGGAACGCGCTAAATCGGTCATGTATCGTTTGGATGCTATCAATGTGCCTTATGGCCTGGCAGTAGGCAATCATGATCAAACACCTAACGGAACACCCTCCGCAGGTAGTGATACTACTCAATATACCCGTTACTTTGGAAAAACGCATTTTGGTAACCGTTCCTGGTACGGGGGATCTCTGGGTAATAACAATAATAGCGACACGCACTTCGACCTGTTTACCGCCAACGGCGATAAATATCTTGTAATGTATTTCGCTTTTAATCAGCCTGATTATAAAGGTTATAATGAAGCATATGAAAAAAAGATGCTTACTTGGGCAGATAGCGTTTTAACGGCACAGGCCGACAGAAAAGCTATCCTGGTATGCCACAGCATGTTGGGAAAGCCTAAAGGAACCACCAGTGGCGATAAACCCGGAGCTGGCGATAACAGCCTGCAGAGTAATTTTACTAAGCAGGGTAAGGGTATTTATGAAATGGCCAAAAATCACGGTAATGTATTTTTAATGCTGGGCGGACATATTGCGGGGGAAGGCTACAGGAAAGATACCTATAATGGTAACACCATTAAAACTTACCTTTCAGATTATCAATCAAGGCAAAGTGAGCCCTACGGCGGTGCAAAAGACCGTAATGGCGGCAATGGTACCATGCGGTTAATGCGTTTGAACAAAACAAAGCAAACCCTGAGTGTTCTTACTTTTATCCCGCAGGCAAATGGTGCTGTAATAAAAGAAACAGATGGTGACAGCCAGTTTACAGACGCCTTATATAAATAATTAATTAAAGACTAATAAAGAATTATGAGCAACAACAAGTTTTCTCTCGCTGGCAAGGTAATTATCGTAACCGGTGCAACCGGTGTGCTGGGGCATTCATTTGTGAAAGACCTGGCGGGCCAGGGAGCCATTGTGGGTGTATTGGGGCGTAATGAAAAAGTTGCGGAAGAAAGAGTTGCTGAAATTGAAGCGGCCGGGGGACAGGCCCTTGCTTTAATTGCAGATGTTGCGAATCTCGGGCAGCTGGAAGCTGCTTTGAAAAAAGTATTGGATAAATACGGCAAGGTAGATGGTTTGGTAAATGCCGCCGGGGGCAATCAGCCGGGTGCAGTGGTACAGCCTGATGGTAAGATATTTGAACTGGATATTGAGGCCTTGAAACAGGTAATGGACCTGAACCTGTTTGGAACCTTGCTGCCTACCCAGGTGTTTGGCAAAGCGATGGCTGAAACCTCTGAGAAAGGCAGTATCGTAAATATATCTTCTGTAGCTGCTCATGGAGCTGTGACCAGGGTTTTAGGATACAGCCTCGCTAAAACTGCTATTGAAGCATATACCAAATGGTTCGCCGTAGAAATGGCTAACCGTTATGGCGATAAACTAAGAATGAATGCGCTGGTACCCGGCTTCTTCCTGGCAGAACAGAACAGGCGTTTGTTAACCAATGAAGACGGTACTTATACCGACAGGGGTGATAAAGTAATTCGCAGCACACCTTATAAACGCTTCGGAAATCCCGATGAGTTAACCGGCGCGCTGATCTGGTTACTAAGCGACGAGTCTACCTTTGTAAACGGAACTTCCATTAAGGTAGACGGAGGCTTTACCATTTTTAGCGGTGTGTAGCGTATATTTACGCTATAACAAAAAATAGATCTTGTATGCCGGCAATAGAAAACGATGATATAAGGGTTGAGGTGGCTATGTTGGGAGCTGAATTGCAGCGCATCACCCACAAAGTGACAGGAGTGGAGTATATGTGGGACGGGGATCCCGCTTATTGGGCCAAGCATTCGCCTATATTGTTTCCTATTGTAGGCACTCTAAAAGATAATACGTATATCTACGAGGGAAAGGAATATCATCTGTCCCGTCATGGGTTTGCAAGAGAAATGGAATTCGAGCTGTATCAGCAAAGCGGCCACATGTTAACTTTCAGGTTAAGAAGCAACGAAGTTACTTTGGCCAAATATCCGTTTCCATTCGAATTATATGTAGAGTATTCGATTACCGGGTCTTCTCTAAATGTAAGCTATAGGGTGGTAAATACAGGTGAAAAGCCTATGTACTTCTCTATTGGCGGTCACCCGGCATTTAAAGTACCTCTGTTCGAAGGCGATACTTATAATGACTATATTCTTGAGTTCAATAAAGCAGAAAATGCCGGACGATGGCTTTTGGATAACGGTTTGCTCGAAACCGGTACTGTTCCATTGCTGGAAGACACCGATCGGCTACCCTTGCGGAAAGAGTTGTTTGAAGCCGATGCTATTGTGCTGAAGCAATTAAACAGTACCAAAGTAAGGCTGGTGCAGGAGCATACACGTAGAGGCTTTGAATTTGACTTCAACGGTTTTCCTTATCTGGGGATATGGGCGGCGAAGGATGCGGACTTTGTGTGTATTGAACCCTGGTGCGGTATAGCTGATAGTGTAGACAGTAATCAGCAGCTGGTAGAAAAGGAAGGTATTCATATGCTGAATGCCGGAGTGTTATTTGAAAGAACCTGGAGATTTACTGTTATCAATTAGCAACGTTCTTCGATTTTAAAAATAACTTCAATAAAGGCAGGAATATTCCCTTCCGGAATGCCTAATATATTTCTAAAATTTAACATTTCAACTCTTACGTCTCGCGTTTATCAATTATCTTTCCGCCTGTTTAAATAATGAAACAGGCTTTTTGTTTATTCCTTTTAATAATAGGGACATCTGTTTGCTATGCGCAGCAGAAATTCACCCTCAGTGGTACTGTTCGCTCCGTACGAACCGGCGAAACCGTCATCAATGCCAGCGTCAGATCTGTTAACAGCCCAGACGGTGTAAGCAGTAATGAGTACGGATTTTATTCCATTACATTGCCTGCGGGCGACTATGAAATTGAATATAGCGCTGTTGGCTACAATGCGGTCGTAGAAAAAATCAGCCTTACTAAGAATCTCACCAGGAATATCTCGTTGCCCGACGAAATAAAGGACCTGGAGAATGTAGTTGTTTCTGCCGGCGGCAAAGGGCGAACTATTAGTGGTACGCAAATGGGTGTGGAACGACTTACGATGAAAGAGGTAAATACCATTCCCATGCTGCTGGGAGAGCGGGACATATTAAAAGCAATACAGCTGCTGCCTGGTATTAAACAGGCCGGCGATGGGAACAGCGGATTTTATGTACGCGGCGGAAGCGCCGACCAGAACCTGATCCTTTTAGATGAGGCCCAGGTATACAATGCCTCGCACCTGCTGGGCTTTTTCTCTACCTTCAATTCAGATGCGGTGAAGGATATTACCGTTTATAAAGGAGGTATGCCTGCTCAATACGGAGGCAGGTTGTCTTCGGTACTGGATGTTAAAATGAATGAAGGGAATAACCAGAACTATGAATTAAGTGGCGGTGTAGGGTTAATATCGGCAAAGCTGAATCTGGAGGGGCCTATCCAAAAAAATAAATCCTCTTTTTTACTGTCGGGGCGCAGAACCTATGCCGATGTTTTTGTGCCGCTGGCCAAAGACAGTTCCATAAGAAATAACAAGCTGTATTTTTACGATTATAATGCCAAGTTCAATTATAAAATAGGAGACAAGGACAATATCTACGTCTCTGGGTATTTGGGACGGGACTATTTAAAGCTGGATCAGCAGTTTGGTATCAACTGGGGTAATATTACCGGAACCGTAAGGTGGAACCATATCTTCAACAGCAAACTATTTTCAAATACCTCGTTTATTTACAGCGATTTTGATTATAATATCAATATCAATAACCCGAGTAACGACCTGGATATCTATTCCAAGATCCGAGACCTGAACCTGAAGCAGGAATTTCAATGGTATGCAGGAAGCCGGCATTCGCTGCGTTTTGGTTTTAATTCAACCTACCACAAAATAAGACCAGGCGATGTTACTTCATCGGGCACTACCAGCTTTAATAACTTCTATTTGCAAGACAGGTATTCATGGGAAAATTCTCTTTTTGCTACAGATACCTGGAAGGCCGCTCCCTGGCTGAATATAACCTACGGAGCAAGGCTGACTTCTTTTGCCATCCTGGGAGGAGGAGATTTTTATGAGGTAGACGGAGATGGGAACGTAACAGACACACTCACCTACAGTAAAGGCCAGCTGGTGCAGAACTATATAAACCTGGAGCCTCGCCTGGCTGCCAGCTTTATTTTGAATCCGTCATCATCTTTTAAGGCCTCTTATGTAAGAAATGTGCAAAACCTGCATTTAATGTCTAATTCTACTACCGGTTTTCCCACCGATAAATGGTTAGCGAGCACCAATATCATTAAACCCGAAATAGCAGACCTGGTGGCACTGGGCTGGTACAAAAATTTAGGGGGAAACCAGTATGAGTTTTCTACCGAAGTGTATTATAAGCAAATGCAGAACCAGATAGACTACCGCACAGGTGCCGACGTGTTTACCAACGACGCTATAGAATCGCAGATATTATTTGGAATAGGCCGTGCCTATGGATGGGAAGTTTTTCTAAAAAAGAAAACCGGTAAAACAACCGGGTGGGTAAGCTATACCCTGGCGAAAACTGAAAGGAAAATTGATGGGATCAACGATGGTGAATGGTATAATGCCCGGCAGGACCGTACACACGACATTGCAATTGTAGTGAATCATCAGCTCAGCAGGAAGTGGAACCTGGCCGCCAACTGGATCTATTATACGGGAGATGCGGTTACTTATCCCAGCGGTAAATATATCATAGACAACCAGGTGGTTTTTTACTATACCAGGCGTAATGCAGACAGGATGCCCTCTTATCACCGGTTGGATCTGGGAGCAACCTGGTTGTTAAAAGATAAAAAGAAGTTTAGGTCTGAACTGGCTTTTAGCCTGTTCAACGCTTATGGAAGGGAAAACCCCTACGCCATTACATTCAGGCAAAGTGAAGAAGATGCTACCAGAACCGAAGCCGTTAAAACTTCTCTTTTCCGTTTTGTGCCGTCCATATCGTATAATTTTAAATTCAAGTAGGATGTCATCACTTCTAAAATGCATAGGACTTATTGTGATCTCCTCTTTATTGTTCGTGAGTTGTGAGCGTGTTATACAGGTGAATATAAAAGACGAACCGCTCCGGTTTGTAGTGGAAGGCGTTTTGACCGACGACAGTACCTGCAGGGTACGCTTATCGCAAACCAGTAACTTTTATGACACGATCAATTTAACGGGCATCAATGGAGCCAGGGTAACCATTGCAGAAGATGGAAAATCACCTGTTTTGCTGAATCCTTCCGGTAACAGGGGAGAATACCGGGCAGCATTTACAGGCATTCCGGGAAGAACCTATCATTTACGTGTAGAGTATAAAGATTCTGTTGCGAACCATGTATTTACAGCCACCTCAACCATGCCACAAAAGGTAAAGCTGGATAGCTTATATATATCAGAGCGGATCTTCCTTGGAAAAATGCGAATGATAGCAGCGATAAGGTTTCAGGATCCGCCCGCCAGGGGCAATGCCTACCGGTTTGTTCAGCGTGTAGACGGAGAATTGGAAACAACCGTATTTGTAACCAAGGACGATTTGATCAATGGCCGCTCCGTAATAGAAGAACTTTTGATCTTCAATGATGAATATACACTGAAAAAGTGTGACCAGGTAGATGTGGAATTACAAAGTATTGATCAACCCAATTACCTGTTCTGGTACAGCTTAAACCAGGGGTCACTGGGTTCGTCGCAGTCGGCGTCGCCGGGTAATCCTGCTACTAATATCAAGGGTGGTGCATTGGGCTATTTCAGCGCACATGCAGTGTCTTCGATGAATATTGCCGTTTTCCCCGATTCAACCTGCAGCTATTCTGAAGAAAACTCCAGGAGATGAAATGCGGAGCTCGCCATAAAACCATTGTTGGGAGCGTAATATCCGGCAGCTGCTTTGTTATTATTATAGCGATGGCTTCCTGCGAGAAAGTTATTAACCTGGAGATACCAGATGCCGAAAAACAGTATGTAATTGAAGCGGTACTTAGCGATGTAGGGTGCAGGGTGAACCTGTCGCACACGCTCAGCTTATCCGACTCCAACCGGCACCAGGTGGTTTCGGGAGCCAACATTACCATCTCAGAGGATGGCAAAACTCCCATAAAGCTAACTCAGATCAACGGGGGATACTACCGAGCCAACTTGTTTGGACGATCGGGCCGCACTTACGCGCTTCGTGTGGAAGTGAACGGGAACGTGTTTACCGCTAATTCAACAGTGCCACCCAAAGTAGCAATAGATACCTTTTATTTAACCGAAAGACTTTTTTTTGGCAGAACCAGGAAGGTGGCTACCGTTGAATTTAATGATCCGCCTGGCCCGGGCAATGTGTACAGGTTTATACAGTATGTAAATACTAAAAAAGATAATAATATATTTATAACCAACGATCACCTGATAGACGGGCGTAAGGCTGTATACGAAATGCTGGTTCTTGACGACGAGAAGGACCCGTTAAAGAAGGGAGATCAGTTGAGCGTTGAACTATTATCAATTACACCATTTATGTATAGCTATTGGTATAGCCTGAGTGAGAGTGCGCTGGGGCAAAGTCAGAGTGCTTCACCAGCTAACCCTGTTAATCCTTTCGGGGCAGGCGCTATCGGGTACTTTAGTACGCATATGGTTAGTTCACGTTCGCTTACTCTCAGATGATGGTTTGAAACGTAAAAAGAAAAAATGTAGTATATTCACTAAAGATAGACAAAAACGATTTTGCCTTAAGCAATTTGAATGTTTGTAGGATGAAACAAAGAGCATTGTTGACGGAGTTGGAAGAGTTATTGTATTTTCACTTCCCGCAATTGATTGCTTTTTTTGACAAAAACAAATAACCGCTATTAGAGATCACTTGAGTATGAAACAACTATCAATTAAAGACATTGCCCGGATTGCCGGTGTAGTACCTTCTACCGTATCTTTTGTGATCAACGGAAAGGAGAAGGAGATGCGTATCAGTGAGGAAATGGCCAAAAAGATACGGAAGATTATTAAAGAAACAGGTTATGTTCCTAACAGGTCGGCAGCCAGTTTACGTACGGGGAAAACACATGTAATAGGATTGATTGTTGAAGATATTTCAAATACTTTTTTTGCGTCGCTGGCTAAAGCTATTGAGGATATCGCTTACCAGGTAGGTTACAGGCTTGTATATTGCAGTACCGAGAACGATGATAAAAAGGGTGCCGAGCTGATACGTATGCTTCATAAGCAGGTGGACGGTTTTATTGTAACACCTACCAGCGGTATGAAGGAGGAAGTGCTGAAATTGAAGAAAGCTAAAAAACCTGTGGTATTATTAGACCGGTATTTTACTGATGTAGATATACCCTCCGTATTGGTAGATAATAAAAACGGTATTCAATCGGGTGTGCAGTTACTCGTGGAGAAGGGATATAAAAAAATTGCTTTTATTGTAACGGCATTGGAGCAAATGCAAATGCAGGACCGTTTAAACGCTTTTAAAACAAGCGCCAGGGGGCATCGTTTATTATTTCCCGAACTGATACTGGAACTTCCTTTTGCGGCAGAGGAAGACGCATACGAGAGTGGGATCAAAGATTTTTTAACCCGGCACCAGCAGGTAGATGCCATCTTTTTTGCAACCAATTACCTGGCTATACAGGGATTAAAGGTATTACAGGAGCTGAAATGGAAAATACCGTCGCGCGTAGCCGTATTATCGTTTGACGACCATGAAATATTTAAACTGTATACACCTGCCATTACATCCATCAGTCAGCCTATTTCGGCTATAGCCAGGGAAGGGATAGAGAACCTGCGGTTACAAATGAATGCCCAGAAAGTGCCTGCCGTGAAGGAGCTCCTGCTGCCGTCGGAATTGATAGTGAGGAAATCTGTTTAGGCTGGTCCATAAGTTTTTTTAATGTACTCCGATGGAGTCATGCCGAAATGCTTTTGAAAATTCCTGCCCAGCTGCGTTACCGAGCTGTAGCCAACCGCATCCACCACCTCATTCAGGCGCATATCTTTTGTGCTTAGTATTTCAATGGCTTTTTTTAACCGGGTAAGGTTAATGATTTCGGCCGGTGAAAGATCTGAAAGCGAGTTTATTTTTCTATACAAACTGGTCCGGCTCATATTCATACGTTTGGCCAGTAACGGCACGTCAAGCTCGGTATTGCCCATATTCTCGTAAATATGGCGTTCCAATGTTTCCAGGAAAGATTTGTCTGTTTCGTTAGACGCCATGCTGGTGATATGCGCAGTGGGTGATTTGGCGAAGTAAGATTTTAACCGCTCCCGGTTTGTTAAGAGGCTTTTGATTTGTGCTGTTAAAAATTCCATGGAGAACGGCTTTTCCACATACACGTCTGCCCCAACATGTAAGCCTTCAATTTTGGATTGCAGGGTATTTTTAGCGGTTAGTAAGATGATAGGAATATGGCTGAATTCGTAGTCTGATTTAATTTTTTCACAAAATTCAAAACCATCCATTTCAGGCATCATTACATCACTGATAATAAGGTTTACCTGATGATCCCGCAGTAAGGCAAGCCCTTCAATGCCGTTGCGTGCGCAAACAACCTCGTAATCATTTTTAAGCGTGTCAGACAATATGAAGAGCATGTCGTCATGATCGTCTGCAATCAGTATTGTTTTGTTTTTATCACTCATAACTGGAGTAAGTATTGCTACCCGTAGCGCTGAATTTCAGGGGGAAAGCTACAGAAAAAATATTCATATTGTTCACCACCTCGTATTTAAGATATCCTTTATGAAGAAGCGTAAGTGAATTCACGAGCGAAAGGCCAATTCCCGAACCTCCTATGCCCTGGTGATAAGGTCTCACAAATGGTTCGAATATATGATCCCTCAGGTTTTCAGGAACTGGTTTTCCATCATTCACCACGTTGCAGGTAACGATCTCCAGCAGGTGGTTACATTCGAAATTTATTTCTATATATTTTTCGCAATATTTGATGGCATTGTCAATAAGGTTACTAATGATTTTCGTCAATGCTTCTTTATCCGCAGCTATAATTATTTTTTGCGAAGGCGGTATAAAGCGGAGCGTAATATCTTTTTCCGTTATTGCTGTGGAAAAAGACCGAACAATCCCGCCCGTTATTTCTACCATATCAATATCCGTAAGAAAAAGCTGGTAGTGCTCGGTTTCAATTTTTCTGAAGTCAAGCAACTGTTGTGTTAATGCCAGTAATCTTTCCGTATTGCTATTCATGATCTGGAGATACTGGTGCAGGTGAGGCATACCGCTTAAGGCTCCTGTAATACGCTCCAGGGGAAGTTTGATAAGCGTAAGGGGTGTTTTTATTTCGTGGGTAATATTGGTAAAGAAATCCATCTTGGACTGATATAGCTCTTTCTCTTTCGTTAGCTTAAAAATATTCATTTTATAAAGCTGCTTTTCCTGCTGACGTCTCACGTAAAAATTAAAAATAGCAACGGTAATAACAAGGATAAGGAGTATATATAAAAAGTAGGCCAGGTGCGATTTCCAGAAAGGCGGTAATATTTCTATAGACAGGGTTTTGCTGTTAAGCATCCATTCGCCGTTGTTGTTGGTAGATCTGATACTGATATCGTACCTCCCCGGCGTTAAATTGGTAAAAGTTATTCTACGGCTGTTGCCAACCTGGTACCAGCTCCCTTTATTGATTTTATAGGCATACTCAATATTGATGGGATCGGTATAATTGAGCGCAACATAGTCAATGTTGAAAGTAGATTGGTTATAGGGCAGGGTAATAAGGTCCTTATTAATCAGGGGTATTTCGTTTCTAGACCCGAATGGAGCTGTATCGCCCAGCTGCTGCAGGCTTGTGATATACAACATAGGGGTATATGCCGCAGATCTGTAAAAAGCCGGATTGAATTTTATCAGGCCTTTAATACTCCCCAGGTAAATCTGGCCATCGGTATCTTTAAAAACAGACTGGTAGTTAAACTGGTTATTGAGCAGTCCGTTGTATTGCCTGAATGTTTTTATCTTTTGTGTCGTTCCATCCAGTAATGCGAGCCCCCGGGAGGTAGGTATCCAATAGTTCCCGCTGTTATCTTTAATGATACTGTACACAATGCCGCTGGGTAAACCATTGTCCTGGTTATAGTGCCTGAAGGTTTTGGTCTTTAGGTTGATGTTAAAAAGCCCGTCGATTGTACAAACCCAAAGGTGATGATCTGGTTCATGCATTAAGTATAAAATACGGGTACGCCTTAGCTGATCTTCTTTGTCTGACGGGAGTACAAACGATGAGGTATCCGTTTTATTTATGTAAAACAGGCCTTTGTTATGCGTTCCGGTCCAAATGGTACCCTGGTTATCCTGCGTAATCGCCGAATAAAACGCATCTGCCGGCAGCTTTCTAAACAGGTGAAATTGCCCCCGTTCCGGGTCAAAACGGTATAAACCGTGCGACGTACAGGTTAGAATGGCACCGTTGCTGGCTTGAAATATTTTATTAATAAAGTTGCTTTTTAAATCGTAAGCGCCGGTACCTGCGTTGAAGTGCCGCCCCACCTTCCCGCTGTATATATCCATAACATCAAGCCCGTGCTCAAAGGTTCCTATAAGCAGCTGATTGCCGGTAGCGAGCAACCCGTGAATATTGGTGCTGGAAAGCTGGTTGGCTTCATCGGGTAAATGACGGGTAAACTCCTTTTTTACCGGGTTATAGCTGGTAAGTCCGCCATCTTCCGATCCGATCCACAGTGTGCCGTACTTATCTTTTGTAATTTCCCTGATGGCATTACCGCTTAACGAATTAGGCTGTGCTGTTGGGAAATATTTTTCGAATGTCAGTGCCGTATTGGCCAGGTAGTTAACCCCGCCAAAATAAGAGCCAATCCATATACCGCCTTCACTGTCTTTACATAATGCGTATAAAGCATTGTCAGAAAGCGAAAAAGGGTTCATAGGGTCTTTGTGTAGGTTCTGGTATTTACCGGTGACCGTGTTGTAGATATATAAGCCATCTTCAGTACTGATAAAAATAGTAGTGTCCGAAGCCTGGAGAATATTGCGTACAAAAACAGTTTGGTTACTGTTATTTTCGTGAATCAGGCTCCGGGTTACTTTTGTTGATAGATTCAGTTCCAGTAGCCCCTCTCTCGAAGACCCTATGATCAGTTTATTACTTTTATATGGGTAAATGGCTTCAATACTGTTTTGGGGAGCAGATGATACGGGATAAATGACCGCTTTATTTTCTTTGATGTAGGCCACCCTGCCATCAGGAGTGCCAACCCAGATGCCACCCTTTTCGTCTTTAGTAAGGACGGATACATGCTTGATGCCCGGTATGTATTTTTTATAAAGCTTTTGGGCCGGCATATTATAATAGTACAACTCATCTTTTAATATAAACCATAAAAGTCCGCCTGTATCATCGCATATGCTTCTTACCGTTCCGTTTCCTGCTGCTATCGGGTGATTAAACTGGTCATTACGCACATCATAGAT